>ENA-UONZ01000103-UONZ01000103.1-human-gut-metagenome-genome-assembly--contig:-C93old-NODE-103-length-147476-cov-19.607302_pt1 | contig 147476 bp, 129 predicted proteins | sample MGYA00242468_ERZ724015 | MGnify/ENA metagenome assembly ERZ724015
TCATTGACAATGGGGTTTTACTAAAAGATATGATTTATTTGAAACGTAAAATAGGTTTTTAAAAGAGTGGAAATTGCTGGATAGAACATTATTTCGCTCCTCAAGCTAAAGCCGAGGAAATATTCAGAAGAAAACATGCAGGAAGCAGAATCGTAGAAGAATTGATAACATCCAATCATCGTGAGGCTGAGCTATATAGTAAGTATAAAGCATATTATGGCCATGCATTCTTTATCTGCAAAAAAAGGATTCTCACTGAGAAGGTGAGCGAATGACGATACACCTTCTTTTTCTTTACTTTGTTTGCTTAAATATTTTATGTAGATTCTCTATAAATAGTCTCAGCTTCTAATATAATGGTTTTATCAGGTAGTTCCGGGTACTCTACTTTTTGTACAATTAGTCTTGATGCTTCTTCCGCCATTTGTTTTACTGGTTGTTCGACTGCTGTAATGGATGGATGAACTAATACGCACAAATCCGTTCCCGAAATACAAGCTATGGCAACCTCATCAGGTATTTGGACTCCATGCTTTTGAAGATTGCTTTTTGCTCCGAGAGCAGACATTTCCGTAAAGCAAAATAGTGCATCGAAAGCAATGTGTTGTTTCAATAATTGTTCCACTGCCTGCTCACCTCCAGAGAAATCGACTCCAGCATCAATGACATACTCTGGACAATAAGGAAGATGAAATTTTTCCAAGGCATCCCGATATCCACGTTTCCTTTCTTGGGAGTTTTGAATATAGTCGGGTCCTGCCAAGTGAACAATTCTTCTTTTTCCTCTACGTATCATCTGTTCGACCAAAAAGAACGATTTTAGATAATCATCGATTTTCACTTTGGAAATTGGCAAAGAAGACAAGGTGCGGTCAAAAAAGACCATAGGAATGCCTTTTTTCATAATTCGCTGATAAGTTGCAAGATTCTTTTCTGTATGACAGACACTGATGAGAATACCCTCTACCCGATAGTCTTCAAACATCTGTAGATTGGCCAGTTCTGCATTCGGATTTTCATGTGACTGAGCCAATGTAACCCGATATCCCTGTCTATTCAATTCCTGTTGGGCATAGGTAATGAAATTCATATAAAAAGGAGTCAGCATTTCCGGAACCACTATACCGATAGTGCGCGTGCTTTGTTTTCGCAGATTGACGGCCAGTTCATTGCGGGTGTATCCCATTTTCTTGGCCATCGCCAAGATTCTTTCCCGTGTTTCTTTACTGACATTTTGCTTATCGCCCCGTAAGGCACGCGACACGGTCGATTTGGAAATACCCAAAGCTTGGGCTATGTCGATGATGGTAGTGTATTTCATGGCGGCATTTTTTATTAACGCTACAAAGATATGAAAAAAAAGCAAGTTTTTGGGAACGGTTGCGGATTTTGGGAACGGTTGCGGGAACGGTTGCGAAAGATAAATGTATAAAATTTATTTTTCATCTGATTTCCAGTGTATAGTTTTGTTTCAGAAATCATTAAAATCTAATAAGCAATACACATGAAAAACGATTTGAATCAATCGAAAGTTCCTTTCATAAGCAAGTTGGCTTATGGCATGGGAGATGTTGGCTGTAATTTCAGCTGGATGTTTGTCGGGAATTTCCTGATGATATTCTATACCGATGTTTTTGGAATCAGTATGAGTGCCGTAGCTACATTGATGTTATTTTCCCGTTTCTGGGATGCCATCAACGACCCGATTATTGGAGGGCTAAGCGATAAGACGCATACCCGATGGGGACGCTATCGCCCTTGGCTCTTGTTTGCTGCTCCGTTAACCGCTTTAGTTCTGATTCTTACTTTCTGGGCACATCCGGACTGGAGTCAGACGCATAAAATCATTTACATGGCTGTGACTTACTGTATTTTGGTCTTAGGATATACCTGTGTAAATATTCCCTATGGAACGTTGTGTGGTGCAATGACTCAGAATATGACCGAACGAGCACAAATCAATACTTCCCGGTCGGTTAGCGCTATGATAGCTATTGGAATTATCAACATCATTACGATTCCATTGATTGAATGGTTGGGTAATGGAAATGCCCGGCAAGGCTATCTGCTGATTGCAATTCTTTATGGAACTATCTTCGCTGTCTGTCATATCTTTTGTTTTGCCAAGACAAAAGAGGTGGTAGAAGTGCCTGTTGCCCAGAAAATTCCGTTACGATTGCAACTGCAGGCCGTTGCTAAGAACAAACCTTATTTGTTGGCGTTGTTGGGACAGGTGCTGTTTGGATTTATCCTTTACGGGCGGAACGCCGATTTACTCTATTATTTTACCTATGTGGAGAATGATGCTGTATTGTTCACCTATTATTCTATGGCCATCATCATCCCATCCATCATTGGAGCAGCCTGCTTTCCGAAGGTATTTCAATTGACTTCCAACAAGGGTTGGGCAGCCTCTGTGTTTGCCTTTGGTACGGGTATCACCATAATTGCACTATTCTTTTTCAGTCCTGTGACCTCCCCCATACCTTTCTATTTATTTGCGGCACTTTCCCAATTCTTCTTCTCCGGTTTCAATACCGCAATCTATGCAATTATTCCTGACTGTGTGGAATATGGAGAATGGCGTACAGGCATCCGGAATGATGGTTTCCAATATGCTTTCATTTCTCTCGGTAATAAGATTGGCATGGCATTGGGTACTGCGTTACTGGCATTGTCATTAGGATGGGCCGGCTATGAAGCTAACACCACACAGAATGAAGCCGTTGTAGCTATTATGAGGCATTCATTCAGTACCATACCAGGAATATTATGGGTAGTGACTGCACTTGCGTTGTTCTTTTATAAACTTGATAAAAGAAGCTATAATCGAATTCTGGCAGTAATTAAATATAGGTTCCTGAAACGCAAAAAGAATCAGCGAGAATATGATGTTATCGCTTTAGGCGAACTGTTGGTTGATTTCAACGCCTTGCATTCCAATGATTTTGATAGTGTGGTGTATGAATCAAACCCTGGTGGTGCTCCCTGCAATGTCTTGGCCATGTTAAGCAATCTGCAGAAACGAACAGCTTTTATAGGAAAAGTCGGAGATGACTTTTTGGGACATGCTTTGCAACAACGCATTGTTAGGATGGGTATTTCTACGGAAGGGCTGTCGAAAGACAAGAAAAGGAATACTACTTTGGCTTTTTTGAATGACTCGAAAACTTATCCCCACCAATATCTTTTTTACCGCAATCGTACGGCCGACATGAATTTGGATGAAGGGGATGTGGATGCAGATATGCTGTCACGCACTCGTATTTTCCATTTTGGTTCCCTTTCGTTCACACATAAACGATGTAGAAAAGCTACGCGTAAAGCTATTAAAGCAGCCAAATCAAAACATCGGTTAATATCCTTCGACCCCAATTACCGTCCTGTGTTATGGCCTGGTGAAGAGGAAGCCCGCAAGTGGATGTTGTATGGATGTTCTGTGTGTGATATTTTAAAAGTGGAAGCTAGTGAACTGGCATTTATTACCCAGCAAACTACTATTCAGAATGGAGTGGACTTTTTGCAGAAACATTATTCTATTTCTTTGATTCTTGTGACATCAGGAGAAGCCGGCAGTCAGGCATTTATGGGAAATCGAAAGGTATACCAGGAGGCATTTCTCACCAATCGAACCATAGATACAACCGGTGCAGGAGATACTTTTCTTGGATGCTGTTTGGCCTATATTTTGGAGCAAGGCATGGAGCTTTCTGACCATCAGCTACAGGAAATGCTGTTTCGAGCTAACGCAGCTGCATCACTGGAAACTACTCGTAAAGGAGCTATTCGAGCCATGCCTACTCAAGCGGAACTTGAAGACTATCTAAAACAATTGACATCATTTTAATTTAAATAATAGGAGATTACATTATGAAAGGTACAATGAAGGTAGCCGTTATGAACGGCATTGGTCAAATGGGTTATACAAACAGAGATATTCCTCAGCCCAAAGACAATGAAGTATTGGTTAAATTGGAATATGTTGGCATTTGCGGATCAGACATGCATTATTACGAAACCGGACGTATCGGTGATTATGTGGTAGAACCTCCCTTCGTATTGGGACATGAACCGGGTGGAACAGTGGTCGAAGTGGGAAAGAACGTGAAACATCTGAAAGTGGGTGACCGGGTAGCTTTGGAACCTGGAAAAACTTGCGGACATTGCGAGTACTGTCGTGAGGGAAAGTATAATTTATGTCCCGATGTGGTGTTCTTTGCTACTCCTCCGGTAGATGGCGTGTTTCAGGAATATGTAGCTCACGAAGCCGATCTTTGCTTCAAACTGCCCGAAAATGTCTCTACTTTAGAAGGTGCATTGATCGAACCCTTGGCTGTAGGCTTTCATGCAGCCAATCAAGGGAATGCACATGCCGGACAAACAGCCCTTGTTTTCGGTGCCGGCTGTATCGGATTGGTATCCATGATGGCTTTGAAGGCAGAAGGTGTGTCTAAGGTTTATGTAGTCGATATAATGCAGAAACGTTTGGACAAGGCATTGGAACTGGGAGCGACTGGTGTCATCAATTCTAAAGAAGAAGATGTGTTGGAAACTATGGCAAAACTTACCAACGGAAAGGGGATAGATTTGGTGATTGAGACAGCAGGAATGGAGATAACCACCCGTCAAGCCATTCACGTGACTAAAAAAGGTGCTACCATTGTATTGGTGGGATATTCCAAGAGTGGTGAAATGACTCTTCCGTTGAGCTTGGCATTGGACAAAGAACTCACATTCAAGACAGTGTTCCGATACCGGCATATTTATCCTATGGCTATTGAAGCCGTAGCATCGGGTAAAGTCAATTTAAAGGGAATCGTGACCAATGTCTTCGATTTCGGTGATATCCAGCACGCAATGGATAGCAGTGTACAGGATAAGGCTAATATTGTAAAATCAGTGGTGAAATTTTAATTGAATACACTTTTAGAGTGTGCCTGTCAAGTACAGGCACACTTGCAAAATCCTTAAATAATCATATCATGAAAAATTTAGTAATAGGTATCGGAGAAGCTCTTTGGGATATATTGCCAGATGGAAAAAAGATAGGTGGGGCACCTGCTAATTTTTCTTATCATGTATCTCAGTTTGGTTTAAATAGTCTTGTCATTAGTGCAGTAGGCCATGATAAGTTGGGTAATGAAATTCTCAGTGATTTCGATGGGAAACTTTTGAATCATCACATTTCAAAAGTAGAATATCCAACCGGGACAGTTCAAGTAGAACTGGATAACGAAGGAGTTCCCTATTATGATATTCGGGAAAATGTGGCATGGGATAATATTCCTTTTACAGATTCAATGAAGGGGTTGGCTCAACGTGCAAAAGCTGTCTGTTTCGGTTCGCTTTCTCAGCGAAATATAGTGTCGCGCACTACAATTCACCAGTTTTTGGATGAAATGCCGGATGAAGGGACTTATAAGATTTTCGACATCAATCTGCGTCAAGGATTCTATACCAAAGAAATCCTATGCACTTCTATGCAAAAATGCAATATATTGAAGATTAATGATGAGGAATTGATTGCAGTCAGTCGTATGTTTGGTTATCCAGGTATTGACTTAAAGGATAAGTGCTGGATTCTATTAGCCAAATATAATTTGAAAATGCTCATACTTACTTGTGGAGTCAATGGAAGTTATGTCTTTACTCCTGGAGTTGTTTCTTTTATTGAGACTCCCAAAGTAATAGTGGCAGATACTGTAGGAGCCGGAGATTCATTTACAGCCAGTTTTATTGCATCAATATTAAAGGGAAAATCTGTAGAGGAAGCTCATCGGTTGGCAGTAAATGTTTCGGCTTATGTATGTACACAAAATGGGGCAATGCCACAATTACCAGATTATTTTATCAAATGATAGATTATGAAAAAATACATAGGTTTATTACTAATGTTGTTTTCATTGGAGGCAACTGCACAACTTCATATGAAGGCGAATTTACAAACGAACCATCTGTGGCGTGGAATAGAGGTAGCAGATGGGCTGGTCATTACGGGCGATGTAAATTACTCTTTATGCAATGGATTGTTTAACTTAGGTTTTTGGGGTGGAACTAATACCCAGGGTACATACAAGGAATTTAATAATCACATTTCATTTCAGTATAAAGGTTTTTCTTTGGCTTTGTGGGATACATATAATTTTTCAACAGGTGCTACATATAATAATAAGGAATTTTTTAATTACAAAGCTCACAGTACCGGACGCTTTTTAGATGCAATATTGAATTACTATTGTGGGGAAAGATTTCCTCTTTTAATATCTTGGTCAACGATAGTTTTCGGTCGTGACAGAAATAAAGAAAACACCGCCAATAAATACTCTACTTTTTGTTATCTGGAATACCCCATCTATACAAAATCCCGATGGCATGCAGATGCTGGAATTGGCGGAGCATTTGCTTTGAATAAAGCCGGTAGTAAAACTAATTTTTATGGTAATACAAATGGGATTGTACATGTTTTGCTAAAAGTAACCTTTGATTGGACATTAGCGAAGCATACGATGCCGATTCATGCTTGTATGGTATGGAATCCGCAAGCAGACAGAGCCTTTTTTCAACTTGGTATCCAATTATTTAATTTATAAAAGGAAACATATATGGAAACATTGATTAATAATTACTGCATGGGGATACAACATATTGGTATTCCAACTATAGATATAGAGACTACGGTTAAATTTTATCAGCAGCTTGGCTTTAATGTGGTACTGCGAACCCAAAACAATAATCAAAAGGTTGCTTTTTAAAGAATTTGCTGAAAGATGCCATATCTACAAAATTCAGTTCTTCGGATATTTGCCGGATACTTATCTCATGATTATCCAACATGTCCAAAGCATGATAAATGATTTCTTTGCATATCATTTCATGGGGTGTCTGTTTAAACGTTTCTTTCGTCAATCGAGGCAGGTGCTTGGTTGAAACACACAAGTAATCAACATAGAATGTGACACTATGTTCTGTAACGGCATTTTCACAAATCAATTTCATGAAATTCATTAACAAGATGTCTTTTTTGTTAAGAAATTCAGGCTTTCAAAATAAATCTGTTTAACAAAGTAATAATCAATTCGTTGTAAATTTATTGATTTTTATCGAGAAACAAAACAGGAACAAGATTACACTTTTAAGCGATTTTACATTTTTTCGTTTTCATATAACAAAAAAAACGGAGCCAAGGTTAATCTTGCGTTCTTTAGTAAAAACGGATTTTGAGCTTCCTACGTCGTTTCATTAGCCGGACCAAGCGTTTTCGTCCTTCTGATTATGCCTGTCTGTCCGTCGAATTACTACAGTCTCCGGCGGCGGACTGTATAGTCCGTTGCAGTGGACCGTACAGTCTGCTACAGTGGACTGTACAGTCCATTGCCGCAGACTGTAATAATCTTCCGTTTAAAAGGCCTTGACCGACCCCCGGGAACGGCTTATTCTTCCCTTTGTTTGTAATATGATATTTAAATCCCCAAGAATAACAAGTGACACAATAAGGGTTTTTAAAAGAGTGAAAAAGATCTATCTTCTAAATTTAAACATTGTTTTCTATTGTTTTTCAATGAAATAGGTGTATCTTTGCACTATGTTAAAAACTCGTATATCGGATTTGGTGTCGTAAACAATCTGTTCTCATAAATAGATTGTTTATTCGTGTATTCTCGGGATATTTTTTCGAGAACAATTTCATATTACTATAATTTTATTTTTTAATTATACAGGGAGTATGACTATACTTTCAGTGTATGTTTAATATATTACGACAATGAATAATGACAACAATACAATTCTAGGATTCGATGTAAATTTGATTTGTGATTTTTTCTTAAATACGGAGCGACAAGGACCCGGAAGTCCCGAAGTAACTCTTAAAGCATTAAGCTTTATAGATAATCTTACCGACAAATCCCTTATTGCCGATCTCGGCTGTGGAACAGGGGGTCAGACAATGATCTTGGCACAACATGCGCCGGGAAAGATTACAGGCATCGACTTTTTCCCGGGATTCATTGAACGTTTCAACAAGAATGCCGAGAAACTGAATCTCCAGAATAGGGTGAAAGGCATAGTCGGTTCGATGGATGACCTTTCTTTCGAAAAGGACTCTTTGGACTTGATCTGGTCGGAAGGGGCCATTTATAATATCGGCTTTGAACGAGGCTTGAAAGAGTGGCGCAACTATTTGAAACCGGGAGGATACCTTGCCGTTTCTGAAAGTGTCTGGTTTACCGACCAACGCCCGGCAGAAATTCATGATTTCTGGATGAGTGCTTATACGGAAATAGATACGGTTCCCAACAAAGTAGCCCAGATACAAAAAGCAGGATATATTCCGGTTGCGACATTCATTCTTCCGGAGAATTGCTGGATAGAACATTATTTCACTCCTCAAGCTAAAGCCGAGGAAATATTCAGAAGAAAGCATGCAGGAAGCAGAATCGTAGAAGAATTGATAACATCCAATCATCGTGAGGCTGAGCTATATAGTAAGTATAAAGCATATTATGGCCATGCATTCTTTATCTGCAAAAAAAGGATTCTCACTGAGAAGGTGAGCGAATGACGATACAAAGAAGTATAAAAAGTGATTAACTCGGTTTAATAGAATAAATGATTCAACTTACTTTTAGGGAGACTGAAAAAGCTCCCTAAAAGTCTTTATTATAAACGAGAATATAAAGCAAAATACTTCCAAAGCGGTGCAGCCATCAATGATTGTTTCACCTCATCATTCAATAACAACGCTTTTACTTCTTCTTCATCCAGCAAATGCACTGTCAGATCTTCAGTTTCTTCCAAATGCTGGGTAGAGATTCGTTCTACCTCCGTAGCCAGATAACAATGAGTGATATTTGTCATGGTGCTGGCATTTGCAGAGACGGTCATAAGTTTTGTCCAATTTCCATTACCATACCCTGTTTCTTCGTACAATTCGCGTTGGGCAGAAAGCAAAGGTTCTTCTCCGGTTTCACAAACTCCGGCACAAATTTCATAACGTGTTTCTTTTATTCCGTGACGGTATTGGCGTACTAATACGAATTTACCCTCTTTGGTGATAGCAATTACATTTACCCAATCAGGATATTCCAAAATATAATATTCAGGAATTTCAACTCCTGTAGGTAGTTTAACCCGGTCACGGCGTGCGGTCAGCCAAGGGCGGCGGATAAGATATTCACTTTCAACAATCTCCCATTTTCTATCGTCTTTTTCCATAAAGATTCTTTTTATTTGGATGAGAAGCAAAGATACTATCTTTGGAAATTAGAACAACTATAAAATAGTAGTTTTATTCACCTACTTCCAACTTATAAATCTTACCTTTGCTTTCAATAATAATCCTGTCATCATAACACATAAATTATGGAAAACCATATTAGCAAAAACTCCTCTATGTGGAATCCTTGGCACGGCTGCCACAAGTTAAGCGAAGGTTGTCGTCATTGTTACGTTTACCGTGGCGACAGCCAACGAGGTCGAGATAGTTCCATCATTACTAAAACCGGAAAATTTGACTTCCCCATACAGCGCAAACGAAACAACACCTATAAAATTCCTCCCGGCAATCTGGTCTATACTTGCTTCACTTCTGATTTTCTGATTGAAGAAGCCGATGAATGGCGTGAAGAAGCATGGCAAATGATGCGGGAACGTCAAGACCTCCACTTTCTTTTCATCACCAAACGCATAGACAGATTAAAAGAGTGTTTGCCATCTGACTGGGGAGAAGGATACGAAAATGTAACTGTTTGTTGTACTATGGAAAATCAAGACAGAGTAGATTATCGCCTTCCCATCTACAAGGCGGCTCCCATCAAACATAAAATCATTATTTGCGAGCCTTTGCTAACAGAAATAGATTTCAGAGGAGAGCTTGGTCCTTGGGTAGAACAAATTGTTGTAGGTGGCGAGTCAGGTAAAGAAGCTCGTATATGCAATTATGAATGGGTACTTGATATCCGTCGTCAATCAGTGGAAAACAAAATCAATTTTTGGTTCAAACAAACCGGATATCGCTTGCTAAAAGAAGGTCATGAATATTTCATTGCCCGCCGGTTCCAACATTCGCAAGCTAGAAAAGCCGGGATAAACTATACGAAAGATTAATCAGATGATATATCTAATCGCTTATTCTAAAAAGAACAGGCTTCGCTACCCTTCCATTTTGACAATATTCTTTTCATTTTGAAAAGGAATCAAAGACAGAAATGAAAGAAATAATTGATTTATAGGAGTCTCCTCTTTTGGTACACAATTTGTTCTCCTCTTAGATAGAAGTATGTGGTAAAGATAAAATGGAAAGAGAAGAAAACGTAAAACACTTTTTGGATTTAATCAGGCGTTCGAGACGTGGAAAATTCAAAATCTATATTGGGATGATAGCCGGTGTAGGCAAGAGTTACCGAATGTTGCAAGAAGCACATGAAATGCAAGAAAACGGTCTTGACGTCCAAATCGGTTATATAGAGACACATGGAAGAACCGGAACAGAAGCTCTATTGGAAGGGTTGACAATTATTCCTCGCAAAAAGATATTTTATAAAGGAAAAGAGATTGAAGAGATGGATTTAGACTCTATCCTTCGGTTACATCCCGAATTGGTCATTATAGACGAACTGGCACATACTAATATAGAAGGCAGTCGTAATGAAAAGCGTTGGCAAGATGTCATGGAACTATTGGATGCAGGAATCAATATCATTTCTGCTGTTAATATCCAACATATCGAGAGTCTGAATGAAGAGGTGAAAGGAATTGCCGGCATCGAAGTTAAAGAACGCATTCCTGACAAAGTATTACAAGACGCCGATGAAGTTGTGAATATTGACCTTACTGCCGAAGAATTAATTAACCGCCTGAAAGCCGGAAAAATATACCGTCCTGAAAAGATTGAATTAGCTTTGAATAACTTTTTCAAAACAGAGAATATCCTTCAATTGCGCGAATTAGCCCTTAAGGAGGTCGCTTTCAGAGTTGAAAAGAAAGTAGAAAACGAAATCGTTTCTATTGATAAAGGGGTACGTCATGAGAAATTTCTTGCTTGTATCAGTAGCAATGAGAAGACACCACGACATATCATCCGTAAAGCAGCACGACTGGCTTCCCGCTACAATACTGTATTCTCAGCCCTTTATGTGCAAACACCGGTAGAAAGCACAGAACGTATCAATCTTGCCAGTCAGCGACATTTGCTAAATCATTTTAAATTGGTTACAGAATTAGGAGGTGAAGTGCTACAAGTAGCATCTGCAAATGTCTTAGATGAAATTATAAAAACTTGTCAAGAGAAGCAGATTACAACGATATGCATGGGACAGCCGGCATTCAAAATGCCTTCTACCCTATTCAGTATCTCGAAATACAAAAAATTTCTAGCGTCTTTGGCACAAATGAATATAGATTTGATTATACTTGCATAAAAATAAAGTCTATGAATATAAAAACAAAACTTACCCTTACTATCGGCATATTGGTAGCTATGATTGTATTATTAGTAGCTCTATCAGTAGTGAATTTACAAATATTAACAGCAACAGATCCTGATAGTCCTGCTGCCGGTCCGGGATTACAAAGAGCATTATTGTGGATTTCCATTGTAGGAGCAGCATGTATTTGCGTAGGTATCGGTATATGGTTGCGCCTTCCTGCATCTATCAATAAGCCCATTAAAGAAATAACAAACGGCATCCAGGAAATAGCCAATCATAATTACGAAAAACGGCTTGATTTAAATGGCAATCAGGAATTTGCTGAAGTATCAAAGAACTTCAACCGAATGGCCAAACGGCTGGAAGAGTATCATGCCAGCACTCTTTCCGAAATGATGGCCGCTAAAAAATACATGGAAACTATCATAAATAGCATTAATGAACCCATCATTGGTTTAAATAATGAAATGGAAATTCTTTTTATCAATGATGAAGCCTTGAATGTTCTCAATTTGAAAAGAGAAGAAGTGATAAAACGATCTGCTCAGGAAATTTCGATGCGTAACGACTTACTCCGCAGATTGGTTCGCGAGTTAATAGACATTCCCTCACAAAAAATAAGAAGTGACAAAACCCAAAAAGAACCATTGAAAATATATGCTGATGATAAAGAAAGTTTCTTTCAAGTAAAATATATAAGTATCATTCAATCCGGCAGGAATAGTGCAACACCAGAAAAAAAAGGTCATGTCATTATGCTAAAGAATATCACGGAATTTAAAGAACTTGATTCTGCAAAAACGACTTTTATTTCAACCATTTCGCATGAACTCAAAACACCTATATCGGCCATCATGATGAGTCTACAGCTGTTGGAAGATAAACGTGTAGGAACACTGAATAATGAACAGGAAGATTTGACAAATAGTATAAAAGAAAACAGTGAACGTCTGCTGAATATCACCGGGGAACTACTTAATATGACTCAGGTAGAATCCGGAAAATTACAACTTAAACCTAAAATAACTAAACCTATTGAATTAATAGAATATGCCATCAAAGCCAATCGCGTGCAAGCAGAAAAATTCAATATTCAGATAGAAGTAGAATACCCGGAAGATAAAATAGGAAAATTATTTATTGACAGTGAAAAGATTGCATGGGTGCTGACCAACTTGCTTTCCAATGCTATCCGCTACTCGCCGGAAAATGGGCATGTAGTAATCGGTGCCCATCAAACCGATGACAATTATATTGAAATGTATGTACAGGATTTTGGGAAAGGAATAGACCCACGTTATCATAAAAGCATCTTTGACCATTATTTTCGTGTCCCCGGAACAAAAGTACAAGGAAGCGGTTTAGGACTTTCTATTTCTCGTGATTTTGTAGAAGCACATAATGGAACATTGGCCGTGCAGAGTGAGCTAGGTAGGGGTAGCAAATTTATCATGCGCCTAAAAGCTTAATATAGATATCTTCTAATCTGCTATGGAGAATTCTACTCTAAACAAGAAAACCCTCCATAGCAGATTATTTACCAATCACCTTTTATCATGTTTATGATTACTATTGATGACTACTCAATCCTGTGTACTGTTATGTCATGAAAATCTTGTAATAAAGTCAGCAACATACCTTCGTCATTGTATTTTTTAGACTTTATTACCATCGTGACATAATAAGTAGTCATTTCCCCCACTGTTTTTTCTTCCAACTGATAAGATACGATATTATAATCTTTTGAATTAAATTTTTTCGCCATTTTATTCAATGTTTCTTTATTGTCAGTCGAAAACTCAACCATAGAGCTCTTCATACCGATACTCTTAAAAAGATAACTCAATGCCTCCAAACCTATTAAAGTAAGAATAGTAGCCGAAATCCCCAGCCAATACATTCCGGCTCCTACTGCGAGTCCGATACCTGAGGTAGCCCATATACCGGCAGCCGTTGTTAATCCACGCACTATTTGCTTCTGAAAAATGATAGTGCCGGCACCTATAAAACCGATACCGCTCACTACCTGCGCTGCAACACGACTTGGATCTAAATCTATCCCCTCTATCTTTATAATTTCCATAAAGCCATATTGCGAAACAATCATTATAAGTGCACTGCCCAGTGACACAAGAAAATGAGTGCGATAACCTGCTTCTTTGGCACGATATTCCCGATCCAAGCCTATTACTGCACCAAGTGCCCCGGCTATAAACAACCTTAAAATAAAGTCCCATGTCATACTCATATTTTTATCCTCCGCTTTTTATATATTAATCATCTTCATCTTCCATTAGATCGGGCAAATTCAGCATTTTCTGACTTTCCTCTGTCGGAAGAGCTTCCACTTGCCTTAGCTTACGTTCAATGGCCCGAGTGCGTTTACCCATTACCTCTTCCAGTTGGTCGCCGGCATTCTGCAAGTTTTTCTGAACTTTCTCCAATAGCCCGCCAAACTTTCCAAACTCTGTTTTTACGGCTCCAAGCACGTTCCAAACTTCACTTGTACGTTTCTGAATAGCCAATGTACGGAATCCCATTTGCAAGCTGTTAAGAATAGCCCCTAATGTAGTCGGCCCTGTTACTACAATCTTAAACTCCTTTTGCAATGTCTCTACCAGCGAAGTCCGACGAATTACCTCTGCATAAATGTTTTCAAATGGCAAAAACATGATAGCAAAATCGGTAGTAAATGGCGGATCTACATATTTGTCATGAATATCTTTCGCCATTTTTTTTATCGTCATTTCCAATTGTCGTGAAGAAGTATCTATTAATGCAGCATCACCAACTTCATAAGCATCTTGATACTGTTCATAGATATCCTTTGGAAATTTAGCATCAATCGGTAAATATACAATTTCATTATTATCTTCTCTCCCAGGCAATTTAACGGCAAATTCTACAAACTCTGTAGCGTTCTTTTTAGTTTTTACATTAGCTTCATATTGTTCAGGACTCAGCATTTGGTCAAGTAAAGCCCCTAGCTGCACTTCCCCAAAAGTACCACGTGTTTTTACATTACTCAAAACTTTCTTTAATCCACCCACATCTTGCGCCAGACTTTTCATCTCTCCCAATCCTTTTTGTACATTTTCTAATTGAGTACGAACAATTTCAAATGACTGTCCGATTCGTTCATTCAATGTCTTTTGCAGTTTTTCCTCCACCATCATACGCATATCATCCAATCGTTTTTCGGTACTCTTTATGAGTGCATCCTGCTGTTTACCCATTGCTTCAAACTTCTCCCGTTGCATTTCATTACCTGTAAGCATGTTTTTATGTAAGCTATCTTGCATTTGCCGAACAGAGAAGTTCAAAGTTTGGTTCAACTCAGAACGAAGTTCACGGATATTACGCCCCAATTCTTCTCTGTTTGCTTTCATTTCTTCATGAAGCAATAATTCCAAACGTTCCGTTTGCAAACGGTTATTTTTAGTCAGTACAACTACTAAATTGGCAATCAGCAATATAAGGATAATTATTATTAAAACCAGTTCCATAATTCTTGTTATTTATAGCAAATGTAGCAAATAATAAACGATATTCATTATATTTGCCTCAAAATTCACCTTAGCACTTATGAAGTATAAATTACTGGCATTAGATTTAGACGGAACACTGACTAATACCAAAAAAGAAATTACTCCTTACACACGACGGACTATTATTAAAGCTCAACAAAAAGGAGTGAAAATAATATTAGCAACAGGACGTCCCACTTATGGGGTGGCTCCTATTGCCGAACATCTTTGTTTAAGAGAATACGGTGGATACATACTTTCTTATAACGGAGGAAGAATCATCAACTGGCAAACAGGAAAAGTAATGTATGAAAACCTGCTTGAACGCTCCGTTATTCCATTTTTATATAACTATGCCAAGAAATATGGTTTTACTATAATTACATATCATAATGAGTTTGTCATTACTGAAAACCCATATGATGAATACGTACAAAAGTTGGCATTGCTAAATGTTATGACAATCAAAAGAGTAGATAATTTCCTGTCAGCCATTGACTTTCCTGTTGGGAAGTGCATGATTGTAGGCGAACCGATTAAACTTGCGACCTTAGAAAATGAAATGCATAATGACTTAAAAGAGCTTTTGGGAGTTTATCGTTCTGAAGCCTATTTTTTGGAATTGGTTCCCAAGGGAATTGATAAAGCACAAGCTCTATCTGTTTTATTGAAAGAATTAGGCAATAAAAAAGAAGAACTAATAGCAATAGGAGACGGATTTAATGATATCTCAATGATAAAATATGCAGGTTTAGGAGTGGCAATGGCGAATGCTCAAGATATAGTGAGGCAGAATGCCAACTTCATCACCGCCTCCAATGAAGAAGACGGTGTGGCAGCTGTTGTGGAAAAATTTATTCTTCACAACTGTTAAGGAGTGCAAAACTTATTATTGCTATTTTTTAACATTAGAGTCTTAAAGTTTGCCGGATACGGAGTTTCAAACTGCATCAGTTCCCCTGTTATGGGATGATAAAAACAAAGTTTGAAAGCATGTAGTGCCAATCGGCCTAGCGGATTACATTCGCTACCATACCGTTCATCGCCAATCACCGGATGTCCAAGTTCTGACATATGAACGCGAATTTGATTTTTACGTCCTGTTTCCAAATCCAACTCCACCAGAGAATAACCATTCGCGCGTTTTATTGTTCTATAATGTGTAACAGCATATTTTCCCTCTCCATCATCATAAGGACTGGAGCTGACATATAATTTACGATCGGTCAACCACGACTCAACAGTTCCTCCATCTTTCTCCATTTCTCCCGAAACAATAGCTACATAACGGCGATCGGTTACAATATCCTGCCAATTATCACGCAACGTATTTTGGGTCTTTTCATCCTTGGCATACATCATCAGTCCCGATGTTTCACGGTCTAACCGATGAACAACAAATATACGGTTGTTACGATGCGAACGTTTTACATATTCGTTCAGGATATGTTGTGCTGTACGCTCCTTTTGATGCTCAGTGCTGACCGAAAGCAGTCCTTCTTTTTTCTCTACCACGATAATATAAGCATCCTCATATACCAGTTTCAACATCGGATTCTTGAATTCACGATTGTTTTTGGTTTTGCTCACCTGAACTTTCATGCCGGGTTTCAGTTCAAAATTATATTGTGTAGTAATTATATTGTCTACCAATATAACCCGGTTAGTCAGCATTGTTTTTACTTTGCTACGACTGATTCCTGCCATTTTCTGCATCAGAAAATCCATCAATTCAGCAGGTTCATTAACATTATATACAGTATACTTTGCAACAGCCCGTGCAACGGGCTTGCCTGATTTATTATTTTTACCTCTTGACATAATTATCTTCTTTCAAGTAAAACCACATTCTCTACATGATGTGTATGAGGGAACATATCTACCGGTTGAACGGCAACCACTTTATATTTAGTATCCAGCAAAGACAAGTCGCGTGCCTGCGTTGCCGGATTACAACTGACATAAACAATACGTTCGGGTTCGGCAAACAGAATCGTATTTATTACATCATTGTGCATACCTGCACGCGGCGGATCGGTAATGATAACATCCGGACGACCGTGTTCATTAATAAACTCCTGAGTAAGAATATCTTTCATATCTCCCGCATAGAACAATGTATTGGTAATATGGTTTATCTCCGAATTTACTTTAGCATCTTCAATCGCTTCCGGCACATACTCTATGCCAATCACTTTCTTTGCCTGACGAGACACGAAATTTGCAATTGTTCCGGTTCCGGTATAAAGGTCATAGACAAGCTCATTTCCGGTCAGACCTGCAAAATTGCGTGCTACCTTATATAAGGTATATGCTTGCTCAGAGTTAGTCTGATAAAAAGATTTCGGACCAATCTTAAAGCGCAAGCCTTCCATTTCTTCAAATATATGGTCATTGCCCTTAAATAGCACTACATCCAAATCGTTAATAGTATCATTGCATTTATTATTGACCACATATAATAAGGAAGTAATCTGTGGAAATTTGTCAGCTATAAAAGCCAATAACTGCTTCATTTGCTCCATTTCGCTCTCTTCTGTAATTTTGCATTGAAGCAATACCATCAACTCTCCGGTACTTGATGTGCGAATCATCAGATTGCGGAGCATACCCTCCTGCGTACGAAGATTAAAGAAAGAATAATTGTGTTCATATGCGTAGTCACGGACAGCGTTACGGATTTGATTGCTGATATCGTCCTGCAGCCAACATTTCTCAATGGCAAGCACTTTGTCGAATGCACCCGGAATATGGAATCCTACAGCATTCATCTGATCATACTTCACATCCGCCTTCACCTCTTCTTCGGTCAGCCAGCGCTTATCAGAAAATGTAAATTCCAATTTATTACGATAGAACTCTGTCTTTGCAGACCCCAGAATAGGAGAAATTTCCGGTAATTCAACTTTCCCGATGCGAACCAGATTATCCGTTACCTGTTTTTGTTTATACTTTATTTGTTCATCATAGGGCAAGCATTGCCATTTACAACCACCGCACACGCCATAATGCTGACAAAACGGGACAGCTCTTTTAGGAGAATATTCATGGAAATTCACTGCCACTGCTTCTGCATAATGGTTTTTCTTACGTTTTATTTGCAAGTCCACCACATCACCGGGAACAACATACGGCACAAACACTACTAAATCATTCACTTTCGCCAAAGCTTTACCTTCGGCAGCTACATCTGTTATGGTTACCTTCTCTAATAGAGGGAGCTCTTTCTTCTTTCTAGCCACTTTCTAAATAAGTTAATTTGGGGCAAAAATAAGCATTTTCTCCGAATTTCTCCCTATAAAACGAAATATATTAAAATTGCAAAGTAGAAATTGCAATTTCTGCTGTTTTTTTTCATTAATTCGTTTGGAAATAAATAAAATATGTATAGTTTTGCGATTACAATTTTTGAACGAGTTAACTTTAAATACATTATTTATGGAGAAAAAAAGAGTTTATACCTTCGGAAACGGAAAAGCAGAAGGTAAAGCAGACATGAGAGAACTGCTTGGTGGAAAAGGTGCTAACCTGGCTGAAATGAATCTGATCGGTGTACCCGTTCCTCCGGGTTTCACAATCACTACCGAAGTATGTACAGAATATTATGATTTAGGAAAAGATAAAGTCGTAGAACTACTCAGAGAAGATGTTGAAAAAGCTATCGCCAACATTGAGAACCTGATGAATTCTAAATTTGGTGATGTAGAGAATCCCTTATTGGTTTCTGTGCGTTCCGGTGCTCGCGCTTCTATGCCGGGTATGATGGACACTATTCTGAATCTGGGTTTAAACGATGAAGTAGTAGAAGGGTTAACCCGTAAGACCGGTCGTCCCCGTTTTGCATGGGACTCTTATCGTCGTTTTGTCCAAATGTATGGTGATGTGGTTTTAGGTATGAAGCCCGTAAATAAAGATGACATTGACCCATTTGAAGCTATTATCGAAGAAGTAAAAGAAGCCAAAGGTGTAAAACTGGATAACGAATTGGAAGTAGAAGACCTGAAAGAGTTGGTAAAACGTTTTAAAGCAGCTGTTAAGGAACAAACCGGCCAAGACTTTCCGACTAGTGCTTACGAACAACTTTGGGGTGCTGTCTGTGCTGTATTCCGCAGCTGGATGAATGAACGAGCTATTCTTTACCGCAAAATGGAAGGTATTCCTGCAGAATGGGGTACTGCAGTAACCGTTCAGGCAATGGTGTTCGGTAATATGGGAGACACTTCTGCAACAGGTGTATGTTTCTCTCGCGATGCCGGTAACGGTGAAGATCTGTTCAATGGTGAATATTTAATTAACGCCCAAGGTGAAGACGTGGTTGCCGGTATCCGTACTCCGCAGCAGATTACCAAAATCGGTTCTCAGCGTTGGGCCGAGCGTGCCGGTATCTCTGAAGAAGAACGTGTAGCCAAATATCCTTCCATGGAAGAGGCTATGCCGGAAATCTATAAAGAGTTGGATGCGCTTCAGACTAAATTGGAAGACCACTACCGTGATATGCAAGACATGGAATTTACTGTACAAGAAGGAAAATTGTGGTTCTTGCAGACTCGTAACGGTAAACGTACCGGTGCTGCTATGGTAAAAATTGCCATGGATTTGTTGCGTCAGGGAATGATTGATGAAAAGACAGCGTTGAAACGTTGTGAGCCTAATAAATTGGATGAACTACTTCATCCCGTATTCGATAAACAGGCGTTAAAAGAAGCCAAAGTATTGACTCGAGGCTTGCCCGCTTCTCCGGGTGCAGCTACCGGTCAGGTTGTATTCTTTGCCGAAGATGCTGCTAAATGGGCAGCAGATGGTAAGAAAGTGGTCATGGTACGAATCGAAACCTCTCCTGAAGACTTGGCAGGTATGGCTGTAGCACAAGGTATTTTGACTGCACGTGGCGGTATGACATCTCACGCAGCCGTTGTAGCCCGTGGTATGGGAAAATGCTGTGTATCCGGTGCAGGAGCTATCAATGTAGACTACAAGAACCGTACTGTAGAAATAGAAGGTATCGTACTGAAGGAGGGTGATTTCATCTCTTTGAACGGTACTACCGGTGAAGTATATAAAGGTAAAGTAGAAACCAAAGCAGCAGAAGTGTCCGGTGACTTTGCCGCACTGATGGATCTTTGCAACAAATATACCAAATTAGTTGTCCGTACTAACGCCGATACTCCGCATGATGCAGAAGTGGCCCGCAGTTTTGGTGCATGCGGTATCGGTCTTTGTCGTACGGAACACATGTTCTTTGATGCAGAGAAGATTGTTGCCATGCGTGAAATGATTCTGGCTCCCGACGAAGCAGGACGCAGAAAAGCATTGGCAAAACTTCTCCCCTATCAGAAAGCTGACTTTAAGGGTATCTTCAAGGCTATGGACGGATGTCCGGTGAATGTTCGTTTGCTCGATCCTCCTTTGCATGAATTTGTTCCCCACGATTTGAAGGGACAGGAAGAGATGGCTCAGGCTATGGGAGTAACTGTACAGGAAATTCAGAAGCGTGTAGAAAGCTTATGTGAACACAACCCGATGTTGGGACACCGTGGTTGCCGTTTGGGTAACACCTATCCGTGTATCACAGAAATGCAGACTCAGGCTATTTTGGGTGCTGCCATCGAACTGAAAAGAGAAGGTTACGACCCGCATCCCGAAATCATGGTTCCGCTGACCGGTATTCTGTATGAGTTTGAAGCTCAGGAAAAAGTGATTCGTGACGCTGCTGCCGAGTTGTTTGAAAGAGAAGGAATGGAAATTCCGTTCAAGGTAGGTACCATGATTGAGATTCCTCGTGCCGCACTGACAGCCAACCGCATTGCCAGCCGTGCAGAATACTTCTCATTTGGTACAAATGACCTTACCCAAATGACTTTCGGTTACTCTCGTGATGACATCGCTTCATTCTTACCGGTATATCTTGAAAAGAAGATTCTGAAAGTAGACCCATTCCAGGTACTTGACCAAAACGGTGTAGGCCAACTTATTGAAATGGCTGTGGATAAAGGCCGTTCTGTTCGTCCCGACTTGAAATGCGGTATCTGCGGTGAACACGGAGGTGAACCTTCATCTGTTAAGTTCTGCCACAAAGTCGGTTTGAATTATGTATCATGTTCTCCGTTCCGCGTGCCTATTGCCAGATTAGCGGCGGCGCAAGCTGCCGTTGAGGAATAACTCTGAATTAGCTTAATTTTTATATCAGGCTGTAACTCATTGAAATACATGAGTTACAGCCTGAATTGTTCTTATACGGTTCGTACACTTGACAACGGAAACCGCGCCAAATGTGCGTACTGGCTTACTCCCTGCTTACACTAAAATTGATGTTGCTTACACCTGCTTACACCATCAAAAAAGCCTATGGCAGCGTAAAAAAGAAAGGCTTATGACAACTACATTAAAAGCAATCGTAAGGAAGCCGCGGACGGACGGCCTTTACGCAGTGTACATCCGAATCGTACACAACCGGAAACCCGGTTACATCAAGACCAACAAGATTGTCGATGCGGATCATATCTCTAAGGAGAATGAACCGACCGACCCTGTCGTTAATGAGTATTGCTCAATGCTCGTTCGACAATACACCGACCGACTGAACAGAGCCAACACTACCCTTTGGTCTGTCAGTGAAATTATAGAGTATCTTCTTAAAACGGATGAAGAAGTTTGCTTCAGTGATTATTCGCGTATGTTTATCCGTCAAATGCGACTTGACGGACATGAGCGGAATGCCAAGAACTATCAGCTTGCAGTGGCACATCTGGAACGCTATATGGGAACTACACGAGTTATGTTTGGGCATTTGACTGCTGCCGTCCTCAAAAAATGGATAGAATCATTGTCAAAGACACATCGTGCGAAGGAAATGTACCCTACTAATATCCGAATGATTTTCCGTTCGGCAATAGCAGATATGAACGATGATGAGAAGGGCATACAACGTATCAAGTTCGATCCGTGGGTAAAGGTACAAATTCCCAAGTCTGAGCCAAGTGAAAAACTGGCCATCAGTGCAGAAGAATGCCGAGAGTTCTTCAATCGGCCTTTGCCTAGAACCAAGATGCTTTCTTCCCTCCCGGAACTGGGCAGAGATGTTGCACTTCTTTCTCTATGTTTAGGCGGAATCAATACCGTGGACTTGTACAATTTGAGGAAGTCGGATTATCATGACGGAATCATTGGCTACAAACGTGCTAAGACCAAACACAGCCGCAAGGATGAAGCATATATAGAAATGCGCGTGGAACCGTTTATTCAAGACACGTTCAACAAGTATTTGTCAGAAGAAGAGGATGAATTTCTTTTCACCTTCCACCAGCGCTATGGCAATACCGACAGTTTCAACGCCAATGTCAATATCGGCATCCGTAAAATTTGTATGGATATGGGTATGACAAATAAGGAAGATTTCTATTGCTTCTATACCTTCCGGCATACTTGGGCTACCATTGCGCAGAACGACTGCAATGCCAATCTTTATGAAGTGGCATTTGGTATGAACCATAGTCATGGCTTCAAGGTAACCCGTGGGTATGTAAAGGTGGACTTTACTCCGGCTTGGGAGTTGAATGCCCGTATCATTGACTTCATCTTCTTCAGCAACAAGCCCAGTAAACAAGGACTTGCCAAAGATTTGGATGAATCAGGTGATAAGATGTTCCGCATCACTGCCAAGATGATGATATATGCCCGTGCTTACTTCAAGGGCGAGGTCATAGCCGAGTTTACAGACATAGGTTTCAATAATGTGGATGAGGTGATAAGCAGAATCGTGAAAATGTTTCCGAAGGACATTCCTGTGGGATGCACCGTCCAGATTCGTCTAACCAACTGTGACAATCACAAAGAAGTGGTTTATGAACGAAGCAAAGGCAAGGGCTTCTAAAGTGTCCTATACCTTATATTATAGAGCCATCCGTATCAATCGTTCTGACTGATACGGATGGCTCGTTTTCGGTAGGTTCCTACCTGTCGTTTTATGCTAACCAAAAGCAGAACTTGACCAGAGGGAAAACACTCACTCATTCACGCGATACCCTATTCACATTCTAAGCAGGTATGGCTTTTGTTCCCTTGGAATGGAATTCAATAATTCCTGGGTCCGGTTGCACGCAGGTTGGCAATAACCATCATAACGATAAAAAGTAGCACTTTCCATGCCAGCACGAATACGTTTTTTACCAGCCACCAGGTAAGCTGGATGACCTTACCGATAATCCACATAACCAGCCTAAGTAGCAGACTGAATACAATGAGTACCGGTATCATATATATCATGAGCAAGAGTTCAGCCATAGCAGTATATTCTTAGTTGTAACAATCCTTAGATGAGTGTTTCTCATAACCAAATATACTAAAAATCAGCGATATACAGAATTTTTTCAAGCTCTTTATTTGTCTTGTTAGCACTCTTTAAGTCTTGATTTTCAGTGGTTTATTCCGAAGTTTTTTGGTCGGATTCGCTCATAGTATTCGAGAAAATCAAATCCATGTTCCGACATACTTTCATTACGCTTTACTATGATATTCGATTCGATAGGAATCCGTTTGGTGTAGTTGTAATACTCGGTATTTTCGAGATTACAGATTCATACGCTAATCTGCATCCGAAGAAGGGGAAACATTCCATCTTTTCCCTACTTGTATCAAAAGTCTTTGTGTTGTTGCACTAAGGAACTGAAGGCAACCATTTATCGCAAGCAGTCTTGCACATGACTATTGTTGTTTTCAAACTCTCAGTCTTCCCAATGTCTGAACCATGTAATCCGAGTGATTGAAGTCTATCAGATTGGAACATTGTGCATCCCAAGAACTAAGGTGATACAGACAAAGAGAGATAGGTGTTGAAAGAACTAAAGACAAGTAACCTTGAATATTAGGATAGGATAATCTGGAGCATCTGAGCATTCAGATGAATATACCTTGAATACTTGATAATCAAGATAAATCGACCGAAGATTTCTCCCAAGAATGATGTTGTGAATTTTTGCGTTTCGCCGTTTTTTGTGCTTCTTTGAGGTCGCTAAAGCTACCGGGAAGGCATCGAACTGCGTTGCAGGATTTGTCAAGCAAGTTGTACCCTTGTCATTACAAAACGGAGTTTTGTCCTCACAAGGGTCACTTGCCGATTGCTGCCGCAACGGGGCGATAAATCGCTGTTTCGCTCTGCGAAATAGGTGTCCGGAGAACCCGGCTAACAAGTAATCCAAGGAAGTATGAAACAGAAGACCAAAGTATTTCAGTTGCGGCTTACCCCGGAGGAAGCCCAACTGTTGAAGGAAAAATCAGGCTCATTCCACTCTGTGAGCCATTATATCCTGTCTGCAGTGCAGGAATTTTCCAATGTGGATGTGAAGGAACGCATCGAGTTGATCCGAGAACTCGGTGAGTTTTACCGAAAGAATCAGAACGAACTGTCCTGGGCAGGCGGCAACCTGAATCAGGTGGTCAAACGAGCCAATGAACTGGCGGTAGCCGGGTTGCTTGCACCCAGCTATATCCATGAGATTGTGCTTCCAACCATCCGCGAAACTCAGGAAACGATAAACCGCATCAAACGGGATTTGGAACTGATTACACTCAAGTGTATAAAGACCAAAATGCCGAAGTAGTGTTTGTGCGGTATATGTTTTGACCGTTGAACCCAACTAATCCGACTATTCAGATGATAGCAACCATTTTACCCGGAAGTTCGAACTTCCATGCTGTAGATTACAATGAACGGAAGGTGGCGAAAGGTGTAGCCCGGTTACTGGAGATACAAAACTTCGGAGCACTCGGCGAAGTACGCAAACCAACCCCCGATGAGTTGACTCAGTTTCTCATGGAATATTCCTCCATGAATCCCAGAATACAGAAAGCCCAGTTCCATGTAGCCATCTCCTGCAAGGGACATGAGATGACGGAACAGCAGTTACTTGATTTCGCGCACCAATATCTGCAGGAAATGGGTTATGCCGAACCCGGACAACCCTGGCTCATCTATTTCCACAACGATACAGACAATGCGCACTTGCACATTGTAACTTCAAGAATTGCACCCGATGGACACAAGATACAGCACGACCATGAGCGCAGACGCTCGCAGATGGTCATTGACAAGATACTTGGAACCGATAGAACACAAAAAACAGAGAAAGACATCGAGGCAGCCAAGCAGTACAGCTTCTCCTCCTTTGCCCAGTTCAAGGCCGTGATGGGGACCATGGGCTATGAAGTCTTCCAGAAAGACGGCAACGTCTTTGTCAAGCAAGGCGGTAGAATCCAAAAGAAACTCCCCCTGACAGAGATTGAAGCTCTATATAAGAAAGGTTATCAGGACAAGGCACGCAACCGCCAGCTGAGAGCCTATCTGAAAAAGTATCGGGATGTCTGTGCGAATAAGGAGGAACTGCAGAAGGAGATGAAGAAGAACTTCGGAGTGGATGTGGTCTTCTTCGGCAAGAAAGACAAGCCCTACGGCTACATGCTGATAGACCATGCCAACAAGACCGTCATTCATGGAGCCAGAGTCCTTGCCGTAGAAGAACTGCTCGACTTTGCTACCCCCGAACAACGCTTTGACCGGATTGAAGCATTCATAGACCGGCTGCTGACCCTCAATCCCAAAATCACTCAGGGAGAAATTTTCCAGAAACTCAAGAAACAGCGTGCCTATATAAAGAAAGGTGTCATCTACTACGATGGCCAAAGCAGACCCTTGCCGCCTTTCATGGCCAAGGCCATAGACCGCAACAACCGCATCAGCTTCATCGAGAAGTTCCGTCCGCAGAACGCAGCCGAAGTGGAATTGCTGTGCAAGGTATTCAAGGTAGACCGACCGGACCTGGTGGACATCTCTACGGAACGTCCTCCCAAGTATGCCGATTCCGTCGGCCGCCTGCATGAAATCTTCAATGATCCCGAAATGAAGTCCCCCCGCAGTGCCATGTACCAGGAAGGCTTCATCATCCGTCAGGTAGATGATACTTACTATGCCATCAACTTCAAGGAGCATATCCTGATCAACCTGAATGAAGAAGGCTTCGATGTGGAACGGGTGAAGAAGAAATCCAAGAAGCCAAAGCGCCAGGGAGTGCCGTTCAAGAAATCCAAGAAGAAGACGCTCAATCCGATTAAATCCCTTCAGCGCAAGTCGCATCAAGGACTGGGTAAACTCCGGAAAGAAGGTATCGGCAGCCACAGCGCCAACCGCGAATGGGAAGTTGGGAAAAAGACGAACTACGATGAGGTGGATAATGGCCACTCTATGAAAATTTAAAATCCTTGACTCTTAGGATGATACTTGGATGTACTGCTGTATTCAACGAGATAAGCTATGTTACGGGTAATAAAGTTTACCTGTAACATACTTATCTACATATTTAATCGCTCTTTCAATTTCATATTCCGTTTCAAGACCTGCATGTTGTTGATAGCATAATGAAGGGCATTGGGTGTGCCGATAAGAATACAGATTTTCTTGGCACGGGTGATACCGGTATAGATGAGGTTGCGTTGCAGCATGATGTAGTGGTTCATCATGACGGGCATCACCACGATGGGATATTCTGAGCCTTGCGACTTGTGGATGGTAGTGGCATAAGCCAGCGTCAGTTCTTCCAATTCTGAGATTTCATAAGATACCAGTGTTCCTTCGAAATTCACACTCAGTGTATTCTCATCCGTATCTACCGATTCGATATAGCCCAAGTCACCGTTAAACACTTTCTTTTCGTAGTTGTTTCGTAGCTGCATGACACGGTCACCCAGTTTGAAGGTGTTGACTCCACGAGTCAGTCCAACCTTTGAGGGATTCAAGGCTTTCTGCAGCGCTGCATTCAGTGCAATGGCTCCGATATTCCCCTTCTGCATGGGAGTCAGTACCTGAATCTGATGGGCATCTACCTCATACGCATGAGGAAGTCGCTTCTGCACCAGTTCTACAATAGTTTCAGCCACTGCTTCGGGCTGTTCCTGTTTGATGAAGAAGAAGTCGGTATTCTTGCCGTTGCTCGTATCGGGATAATTGCCCTGATTGATGGCATGGGCACTCATCACAATCCGGCTGCTTTGCGCCTGACGGAAGATGCGGGTCAGGCGGATAACAGGTATCCTCCGGCTTTCAATGATGTCGCGCAGTACATTTCCAGGTCCTACACTTGGCAGCTGGTCCACGTCACCTACCAGGACTAGACGCATGTTCGAGGGGATAGCTTTCATCAGATGCATCATCAAGTGGATGTCTATCATTGAACATTCATCCACAATGAGGGCATCCCCTTCCAGTGGATTTTCCTCGTTTCGCTTGCAGCCTTCCTGCGGGTTATACTCCAACAGACGGTGGATGGTCTTGGCTTCCCGTCCGGTGGCTTCGCTCATTCGTTTGGCGGCACGTCCGGTAGGGGCAGCCAACAGAATCTTCAATCCCATGTGCTGGAATGCGGCAAGAATACCTTGGGTTGTAGTGGTTTTACCTGTACCCGGGCCACCGGTCAGCACCATGACTTTGGAACGGATGGCCTGTTCGATGGCCTGTAACTGAATCTCGTCATACTCTATACCCGTTTCCTTGCTGAGTGATTTGACTTCAAGGGTTTCTGCGAAGAGGTCTTGTTCAGCAGGAAGCAGCAGGTCAAGCAGGTCTCTAGCTACGCCGACTTCTGCATAGTAATAATAAGGATGATAGATGGCATCTTCTTCGGCGATGATTTCCTCATCCGTTTCCATCTGTTTCAAGGTGTGGATAATGAGGGACTCATCGGTAGCCAGCAGTTCATGGGCAGCTTTAATCAGTTGCTCCCTTTCTGCATAGACATGTCCTTCTGTAGAGAGTTGGTGCAGGGTATGTAGAATGCCGCTTCTGCAACGGTGCGGATCATCATCCAGATAACCCATGTTGTGGGCTATATCATCGGCCATCTTAAAACCAATGCCCCACACTTCATCTGCCAGCCGGTAAGGATTTTGCCGGACCTTACCGATGCTGTCCTTGCCATACTTCTTGTAGATTTTTGCTGCATAGGCCGTGCTTACTCCATAGCTCTGCAGAAATACCATCACATCCTTGATGTCTTTCTGCTTCTCCCAACTTTCCTGAATCTGGGAAAAGCGCTTTTTGCCGATACCCGGCACTTTCAGCAGTTCTTCGATGTTGTTCTCAATGACTTCCAGTGTCTGGAGACCGAACTGTTTGACGATGAGTTTGGCATACTTGGGGCCGATACCTTTCACCAGACCGCTGCTCAGGTAGCGTTCGATGCCGTAGAGCGTAGAGGGCATGATTTCCGTCCAGGTGTCCGCTACAAACTCGTTGCCGTATTTCTGGTCTACTTTCCATTCGCCTTCACACAACAATACCGTACCTGCAGGTAAGTCCAACAGGTAGCCAATCAAGGTAACCGGATCTTTGTAACCGGAAACCTTTACCTTCAATACCGTGTATCCGTTGTCGGGGTTCAGGTAAGTAATTCGTTCTACTACGCAGCGAAGTTTGATCATAGGTAAGTCATAAGTGTAAGCTAACTACAAATGTAGCAAAATTATAGCACAAGATTTGCCAAAAAACTTCTTATTTGAACATTAAAATGAAAAGGAATCGTTTGACTTTGGATTTTATTACTTTGTTGTTTTTGGATATGAATAGCCTGATGTTTAATGATTTAAGTTACAACTGAAATTCAAAAGGGGACTTTTAGTTGTAACTTTTTTGGCTAATTTTTCTCAGATTCCCTTGTTCCGAAGTCCATTTGACCCTCGGTTTCAGCAACCGGAAGCACATTGATGTTGTGCATTTAGGTTTTCCCTGTTCCAGCATTTACTTTTGCTTGCGAATTTGATAAACGGAAAACAACATGATACAGACCCCGGTCATAATCACCTTTGCCAACCAGAAAGGAGGAGTCGGAAAGACCACCCTTTGCGTCACCTTTGCCAACTATTTAGTGGCAAAAGGTGTCCGGGTGGTTGTCATCGACTGCGATTTCCAACACTCGATCATGAAATGCCGCAAGGCAGACATCAAGAAGTATGGAGAGGAACAACTGCCCTATGAAGTCTGGTCATACGAACCCAACAACAAAGTGGAGATGACCTCGCTGGTGGAAAAACTGCACAACGACCCCGAAATAGATGTGGTACTCATCGACTCGCCGGGAAGTCTGAAAGCCGAAGGGCTCGTACCCATCTTTGTCAATTCAGACATTATCGTGGTACCATTCCACTACGATTTGGTGACCATTCCTTCCACCGCCAGTTTCCTGCTGTTTCTGGACCGACTTCGTCAGGCCGTCGGCGAACGGATGAAAGCACAGCTCTTCATCATCCCCAACCTGAACGACAACCGCGTGGGCAAACGCTCCGAACTTATCCTATGGGACAACACCCGGGAAACTTTCTCCAACTACGGGTATGTCACCGGAAAGATACCCCGACGGGCAGACATGGAACGATTCAGCACCATCGCAGCACTAGACATGCAGTACCGCTATGTCAGTTCGGTATTCGACAAGATCTATTTCAGCATCTTCGACAAGACCGGTCCCATCCGTGAAATGGAACTTTCCGGCATCCAGCTGACGGAGAACCTTTACCCCAAGAACGGCAAGAAGAAATACCAGGCTGAAACAAGCACCCATATTGCGCTGGATGAAGACGAAGAACAGGAAAACAACAGTGAGCATCAACATAATCAGTAACCATCAATACCTATCGTGCAATGACAAAAGACATTCCCGAAATTGACGACCTTCTTAAAGGTATCAACGATTCCGATATGACCTTGACGGGCGAACCGAAGGAAAAGTCGGATTCTACCAGCAAGACCTCCCAGGAGGCACCCGTGAACGAAGAAACTACAGATGGCGCTACAGCTGCTCTTTTCCCTTCTGTGGAGGGGAACAAGTGCTGGCAAGTGTTCATGAACTATCTGGACACTTCCGATGAACGAGGCGACAAGGACGAACGGCTGGTCTGCAAACTCGACCGAGACCTGGCCGATTCACTCGATGACTGCGACATCCACAACCGGAGCCGTTCCGACATGGTCAATGCCATCGTCCGTGCCTTCTTCGAGACCTATCTGCCGCAACTCTCCGAGTTTCGTAGAAAGAAGAAATCATTGTTTATCAACTTCAACAAGGAAGATTATGAAATGGAATAGATGGAACGACCAGATGGTGTCCCTGCTTATCGAACTTTATCCGGTAGAAACCACCGCCCATACCGCCGCCGTGCTGGAGATGAGCGTGTCAGCCGTAAAGTACAAAGCCAAGGAACTTGGACTGGGCAAGCTGGCCAAGTCCAAGTGGATGGAGCGTGCCGACCATATCCGCAGCCACTTCAATGAAGAGTCCTTTACGGAAATCGGCGAGAAACTGGGTGTGACCCGAGTAACCGTCAGCCGTATCGCTTCCAAAATGGGACTTAAACGCTCCAAGCATGAAGGATATAAGGTCTCCTCCCGCGTCCGTCAGAAAATGGTGCGCCGGGAACGAAGGAGAATGGTATTCGGTTTGGATCCCATCACCCGAATCAATGTAATATCCAACCGGGCCAAGGTACGCCTACGCTATCGCCTGAAAGTGAAAGGCTATATACTCAGCGGACAGAAGAACCTGATGTACTATACCGAAAACACCTTCCGCAAACAGCGTCTGGAGAACCGGGGCATGAAATTGGGAATCCGTTTCCAACCGGTTCCGCAAGAGGACATTATTGTAATACCCAACCTCATATAAGTACAGCTATGACCTACGGACAAATAATCTCGATCCTCTTTGTGGCGCTGCTGTGCTACTATGCCTTCTTGATAGTGATGGACATCCAGCGAGCCAAGGCAGCGGAAGCGGCAGAACAAGATAACCATGTAGAGGAGGATATAGACATATCGGACGAAGCCCAGTCTTTCCGACCTCACAAGGTGAGTCGGGAGGAACCGAAGAAAGAAGAGGAAAAGAAAGAAGATTCTCCAAGCGAGAATGCTTCTGAAAGCAGTCAACAGGACGATGCTTCTCCAACTCAATCGGATGCCGATACTTCACAGGAAGGGAAAGAAGAAACCGAAGATGAGCAGGAGGAATCAGACAATTCTGAAGACGTGTACAATGAAATTGAATCTGGAATTGCAACTCCTTCACAGGCAACTGAATCGGATAACGAACAGGAAGCAGCTTCTTCCCAATCTTCTGATGATGAAACGACCGAGGGAACTGCTGAAGAAGAATCTGAAAAACCTTCTGACGAACAAGCATCCGAAGAAAGTACCGATGACGACCAACCCTACCGCTCACCGACCTACCGCGAAGCCATCCTGACAGACGGCATCCTGGTGGATGACATCTTCAAAGCCATCGACCAGCTGGCCGAAACCGGTGAATGTGACCTGGGCACCATTATCTATCACTACGAAAGCATGCGATATGCCGGGTAAATGCACCCGATAACAACCGGACGAAAGTCCACCGTTCCTTTAGCGACCTCTGATACTTGAATGACCTCTGTTTCTTTGGCGACCTCTGTTCCTTTGGCGATGAAATCCATTATCAAAGAAATATACAATGAAACAATTCAATCAACTTGTATGCGGAAACCCAAACATCTTCCGCTCTATCCAGCGTTCTTCTGAAAAAGCAGTCAACCGCCTTATGGCCTGCAGTGTGGTACAGAAATGCCTCATGTTCATCTTTGCCCTTACGGTATCGGTCGGTGAAGCGATGGCAGGCAGCAAGGGAGCCGCAGGTTTTACCAAAGCCACCCAGGAAGTGAGTTCCTACCAGACTCCGGTGTCAAACTTGATGAAAGCGATTGCTGCCGTTATTGTGCTTGTGGGGGCGTTCAACGTCTACTTTAAGATGCAAAACGGCGACCAGGATGTCAAGAAAACTATCATGCTGACTATCGGTGGCTGTATCGCATTTATCGCTCTTTCTGAGGCTCTTCCGCTCTTCTTTAAGTAATCCAATCTGTCAACATACTATCCGGAATTATGACGATGAATCAGGAGGGTTATCCCGTTTTCAAAGGCTTGCAGAAACCGCTGGAATTCATGGGTATACGCGGCCGTTTTCTGACATTGGCAGCAGCGGCCATCGGTGTGTCATTCGTAGGCTTCATCGGCTTCTCCATCGCTTTGGGAAAGCTTGCCGGGTTCATCGCCATGCTGGTCATGGCATTGGTCGGATTGGTCACCATTTATGTCAAGCAGCGTGGCGGTCTCCACAACAAACGGCGGGCAAAGGGTATCTATGTTTACAAGAATCTGAGACGAAACTCGTAAAACTATTTCAAAGATTATGGCACGTACCAAGAAAAGAATATTTGACGGCCTCTATGCACAGCTGGAGGAAACGGACGGCAATGTCGTCCTTTTTTCAGCCAAGGGGGAACCGTCGGTTATTTTCGAGATAACCAATCCCGTGCAGCAGCTCTGTACCGATGCGGAGCAGTACATGCTCTTTCAGGATGTGCTCTCCAACGTGGTACAGACGCTCGGTGAGGGCTATGCCCTGCAGAAACAGGACGTGCTCTGCAAGCAGTCCTACCACCATGAGGTGCCGGAGGATGCGGAGTTCCTGACCAAAAGCTACTTCCGTTACTTTGAGGGAAGAGAATTTACGGAGATACGTACCTACATTATCCTCACGCAGGAAGCGCAGCGCAGCCAGTTCGTTCAGTACGACCCGAAGAGGTGGCTGGACTTCCATTCCAAGGTTTCCAAGGTGAGCGACATCCTCAAGGAGAAGAACATCAAGCACCGGAAACTCAGTAAGACGGAAGTTGATGAGTACTGCCACCGCTTCATGGCTTTCCAGTTCCGGCATGGCCCGTTCTCGATGACCAACTTCAAGGCATCGGACGAGTATCTGAAAATCGGTGACCGGGTTGTCCGTTCCTATCCGCTGGTGGATATAGATGAGATTAACCTGCCTTCGCTGGTGAACCCCTACACACAGATGAACATCAACGGCTACGGCATCGCCACGGATTTGTTCTCCTTTCTGACGAGTGTGCCCCATGCCGATTGTGTGGTGTTCAACCAAGTGGTACAGATACCGAACCAACGGAAACTGCTTCGCAAGTTGCAAGCCAAGGCCAAGCGCCACGGCTCCATGCCCGACCCGAGCAACAAGATTGCCAAGGAGGACATCGAGGAAGTGCTCGACCGCCTGGCGGTGGACAGCACGCAGCTGGTCTATTGCAACTTCAACATCCTGGTAAGCTGCCCGGCAGACAAGGTCACTCCGGTCACTTCCTATCTGGAAACCAAGCTGTATGAGTGTGGCATCATGCCGTCCCGTACCGCCTACAACCAGCTGGAATTGTTTACCGACAGCTTTCCCGGAAACGGCTATGCCTTCAATCCGGACTATGACCTCTTTTTGACGCTCTCCGATGCCGCCCTCTGTTTCTTTTTCAAGGAGCACTTGAAAGGTTCGGAAGATACTCCCTTGACTACTTACTACACCGATCGCCAGGGGCTGCCGGTGTGTATTGACATCACAGGGAAAGAGGGCAAGGTGAAGATGACGGACAATGCCAACTTCTTCTGCATTGGACCGAGTGGCAGTGGCAAGAGTTTTCATATGAACAGCGTAGTCCGTCAACTTTTAGAACAAAAGACGGATGTGGTTATGGTTGATACGGGCGACTCTTATGAAGGAATCTGCGGCTATTATAAGGGCACTTACATATCCTATTCCAAAGAGAAGCCCATCTCCATGAATCCTTTCAAGGTAACAAAGGAAGAGTATGACTTGAACTTCGGGGAAAAGAAGAACTTCTTGAAGTCTTTGATATTTTTGATATTCAAAGGCAACGACTTCCCAAGCAAGATTGAGGACATGCTCATCAACCAGACCATCGTGGAATACTACGAAGCCTACTTCCATCCCTTTACCAAGTTCACGGAGAAGGAACGTGAGGGACTTCGTCAGAAATTACTCGTAGCCTCCAAGATGGAAGAAGACTACGACAAGTTCTCCCACAGCATGGAAGACATTGATGCCCAAATCAGAGAAGCCGAGATGGACAAGCAGGCCGAAAGCAGGGCACTCATGCTTCCGGCAGAAGCCCGGCGGCTCAAGCTGCTCCGCCAATGCCGTTCGCTCTATGCCCTTGCCCAGGATGAAGCTGCCAGCAAAGGGGAAAAGGAACGTGCCCTGCAGATTATCGAGAACTACAAGAAGGAACTCTACAACAACTCCATGCTTATCAAGATAGACAAGCAGATAGACCACATTGAGGAACAGAAACGCCGACTGAAAGTCCGGGAACTGTCCTTCAACTCCTATTACGAGTTTGCTTTGGAACGTATTCCGCAAATCGTGGCACAGGAGAAGATTCAGTTCTACATCCGCGACTTCGCTGCCATCCTGAAGCAGTTCTACCGGGGAGGCGAATTGGAGATGACCCTAAACTCCGACCTGGACGTGAACCTCTTCGATGAGCAGTTTATCGTCTTCGAAATCGACAAGATTAAAGATGACCCCGTGCTGTTTCCGATTGTGGTACTCATAATCATGGACGTGTTCCTGCAGAAGATGCGTATCAAGAAGGGACGAAAGGCGCTGATTATCGAGGAAGCATGGAAGGCGATTGCTTCGCCCACCATGGCAGAATACATCAAATATTTGTACAAAACGGTCAGAAAGTTCCATGGGATTGCAGGTGTCGTTACCCAGGAGCTGAACGATGTAATAGATTCGCCCATCGTGAAGGAAGCCATCATCAACAACTCCGACGTGAAGATACTGCTCGACCAGACCAAGTTCAAGGACCGCTACGAGGACATTGCCGCTATCCTGGGACTGACCCCCATCCAGCGGCAGCAGATATTTACCATCAATGCCCTGAACAACCGGGAAGGACGCAGCTACTTCAAGGAAGTCTGGATATGCCGGGGACAGAACTCGGATGTGTACGGTGTGGAAGAAGCACCGGAATGCTATTGGGCTTATACCACTGAACGCACGGAGAAGGAAGCCCTCAAACTCTATCTGGCCCACTACGGAACGATGCAGGAAGCCATTACGCACATTGAGGCAGACCGCAAACGGGACGGCGGGCATAAGTATCTGGAATTTGCCAGAAAAGTCAATCAACATCAAAAAGTCATGTCATTATGGTCAAGTTAAGATTTGCTCTTTTAGTCATGTTGCTTCTTACAGCATCTGTCCAATCATTTGCAGGTTGGCGTATCGTTGTGGACAAGAACTGCATCAAAATCGTGTCGTCCAACCTTGCCGCCCAGAAACTCATCGAGGAACAGCACAATGCCCGGCTAGACACCATCGCCGCCAAGCAGCAGAAGGTGGAACTCTATTCGGTCAGCATGGCCACGATGAAGGAACTTTACAAACTGTCGATGCAGAACATCTCCGGTTTCGGCACGGAGAGCCTGTACTACAAGGAAATTGGCAGCTGTGCCCTCGACATCATCCGGAACGTACCGGAACTGATAAAGACGGTCAGCAAGGCGAAGTTCACCAACCAACTCTACTGCCTGACGGAACTCGGAGGGCTGGTGATGGAAACACAGCAGCTGGTAGGCAACTTCGTAAACATCGTGAACAATGCCAAGATACCCAATCCGCTCAAGGGGGAAGGTACTGCCGAGAAGAAGAGCGACGGCTACAACATGCTCGACCGTTATGAACGGATGTCGCTGGCCAATTCCATCTACACCCACCTAAATGAGATCCGCTACAAGGTGGACGGCATGATGCTCATGGCACAGTATGCCACACTGAATGACCTCTGCTTTGCCATCGACCCCGAAGGATGGGCCAACGTGATGACCATGCGCAACCAGGTGGACGGACTCGTATCGGACTGGAACGGACTGGTGGCAACTAACTGAATTATCTTGTAACACACAACTTATACGGCTATGAAACACTGGAAAAAGAAATTGGGCGCTGTCTGCCTGGTACTGTCACTGATGGTGCCAGGTACGGCCACCGCCGTGGTCATCCCCAAGGACCTGCCCACCATCGAAGCACTGATTGCCCTGCACAAGTGCATCAAGAAGGACGAGGACCAGGCACTGGGCAGAGTGGCCACCAGCTTCGGGGAGCAGTCCATGGTCACCAAAGGCGCCCACAAGTTCAATGAGGTGCGGACCACGCTGAACACCAAGATGAGCAATGCCCATTCCTACCTGGTGCTGGCCGGAGCCATTTCCTCCACCGCCAACTCGCTCTACATGCTGGTCAAGGAGTACAAGGACTTTACCTCCAACACCTTCAAGCATGTCAAGAAGAAGCCCTTTGTGGGATGGTATTATGCCGATGCCAACGTAGCGATAGCCCGGGAAGTGAAGCACTGCTACAAGCTCTACGCTTCCGTGGCCGCTTCGGGCATCAACCTGATGAAAGCCTCCATGGACGAGAAACTGAACCTGGTGATGACGCTCAAAGCCACCATCGACAAGGCCCGCTACATCGTGGACAATGCGAACCTCTACTGCTTTCTCATCACCGACTGCGGCTGGAAGCCCGACTACATCTGGGAAATACTCAATTCCAACGTGAAGGATGAAATAGCAAATCGTGTCATCAATCAATGGAACAAAGGATATGTCAGCTAAAGCAACCATCACAGGCATCATCGCACTGATGCTGCTGGGATGTCCCTACAGCGGACAGGCCCAGCGTCCGACCAAGGACAAGGAAAAGGCCCGGCAGTGGCAGTCCATGGAGAACGGTCCCTGGGACTTCGCACCGGACTGGTACTACTTCTTCCTGCATAAGAAATATTCGGGAGCGGAAATGTACTGGAAGTGGGCAGGATTTCAATCCGGCTTCCGGGTGCGCTTCAAGGAGCACAAGTCCAACGTGAAACGTATCATGCCCACCCGGGTAACGGCGGAAGAAACACAGCGGCAGAAAATCAAGAAGGTGGAGGAAGAGCGCCAGAAGATGGAGGAACTCTATCAGGAGGAACTGCTCCGCGAGGCAGACCGCAACGTAGATCTGATGTTCCCTTCCTACAAGGACGAGTTCAACCGGATGCAGGACTGCATCACCGACGGACTGCTCTACTGCATGCAGAAAAGCAAGGGCAAGCTCCAGTACCAGGTGGATGAACTGAGCCGCCAGAATGAAATCCTCTGTGCCGACATCGCCTACATCCACAAGATGGGAGTCGGCTACGGACTGGAGAATGCCAAGCGGCAGAAGGCTTACGAGGAAGCCCGGCAGAAGATGGAGGAACTGGTCAAACGGACCGCCAACCTCTGTGCGGTGGCTTCCACGCATTATTAAGAATAAATTTAGGAATGAGATTCTTTGAGAAAATAGTTTGTAACGAAAATAGAATAAAATATGAATCTACTGTTAGTACCATTAACCATCGGACTGCCTGCCATTGACGAGAGTCTGGACAAGCTGCTGGTCGCCATGGAAACCTTTCCCAATGTGGCGGTGCTGGGTGATGCCATCGGACTGGCACGCATCCTCGGCCTGTTGCTGGCGCTCTGTGTAGGCTCCTACGAATGCTGGATGATGATGCTCGGTCGGCGCGGCATGGACGTGATGAAACTCCTGCGCATCATCGGCATCTCCATCTGCATCTCTTCTTCCTCGTGGATCTGTCAGGCCCTGCAGGTTCCCGGCAAAGGACTGGAAACCGCTACCAAGGCCATGGCAAAAGCCAAGAACAAGGAAGTGGCCGCTTTCGAGCTGAAGGTGGCACAGAAACAGAGTGAATACCTCGATCGCTTGCGGGAGGTACAGGACTCCATTTCCACCGCCCAGCAGGTAGCCGCCATCGGACAGGATGCTGCCTGGTGGGACAAGCTCATCTACAACGTGGAGAATCTGGGCAACACCATCAACAACTATGCCCAGCGGGCAGCGGTGGCGGCTGAAACCAAGATGAGCGAATGGATCAACGATGTCATCCGTTTTGTGGGGGAACTGATATTCCAAATGTCCTATTACGGCATTCTGGTGGCGCAGCGCATCTTCATGGCCATCATGATGATTTTCTGCCCCATCATGTTCGCCCTGTCTCTGGCTCCGCCCTGGAACTCGGCCTGGAGCCAGTGGATGTCGAAGTTCCTTTCCCTCTCGTTGTGGGGCTTCGTCACCTATATGTGCATCTACTACATCGACTTTATCCTGCTTTATAATTTGCAGCAGGATTTGATTGCCTACAACCATCTTCTTCACGGTTCGGTAAACTCCTGGGAACAGATTGGTGCACTGGGACTGCAGGGCATCGGTTCCAACTGTATGTATGCCATGGGGATGCTGGTGGGTGCCTATATCATCCGCTTTGTGCCCGAAGTGGCTTCCTGGCTCATTCCGGGCGGTATCAGTTCGGGTGCAGGTTCAGCAGCCGGCAGTACGGTGATGGGCATGACAGCGATGGCAGGAGGTATGGCAGGAAGTGTGGTCGGCTCTGCAGCCGGCGGTGCCGCTTCTCTGGTCAGACCGAGCAAATCCAAGAACAGCAACAACAAGAAGTAATCACTCAAACCATTCCCTATGCTTATAGAATCCTTAGCACAGAAAACGAAACTCGCCCTGATGACGGTGCTGGCCACGATAGGTGGCTGCACCCTCATCTGCGGGTTCACCGTCTGGTGCTGCATCTCGCTCGTGACAAAAGAACGGGAGCAGATTTACATACTGGACGGTGACATTCCTTTCCTGGCACAGCGTGCCCAGTTGGAAGCGAACTTCACGATGGAAGCCAAGGCACATATCCAGCTCTTCCATCAGTATTTCTTTAACCTGCCTCCCGATAACGACTACATCAAGTGGACGGTCGGCAAGGCGATGTATATGGCGGACGGTACCGCCCTCAAGCAGAAGCAGGCATTGGATGAGAACGGATTCTACTCCGACATCATCTCTTCCTCGGCAGTCTGTACCATCATGTGCGACTCCATCCAATTCGACGAACACGAAAGGAAGTTCACCTACTACGGAACGCAGCTCATCAAGCGCCGTACCCGGGACCTGAAACGCTCCATGGTCACTACAGGCTACATCGAATCAGTCCCCCGTACCCGGAACAATCCGCACGGTCTGATGATTACGAACTGGAGAACATTGGAGAACAAGGACCTAGATTACTGAAAATAACCAGATAATAAATTCAAAACATTGCATACATGAAATCATTCAGAAAGACACTTCAGGAAAGCAGGCTCAAGACGCATCACTTGATACGCTCCTGGCTGCAACCCAAGTTGGGAGCCGTCGGAACCAAATACCGCCTGGCAGGACGCATCCGTCAGGCAAACATCTGGGCAAGGAAGCATCCCAAACGCACCTTTGCCTATATCACCAGTTCGCTGTTTTTCCTGCTGGTAAGTACTGTGGCAATCGACAGCATGACCTTGTCAGACAAGCGTGAGCCGGATGTCAGCAGTATTGCCCAGTTGGAACCCGTGTTTGCCGGATTCCGCATCATTCAGGCGAACAAGAGTATACACCGTTCCACGTTGACAGAGTTGACCCATGAAGGGCAGCTGCTTCGGGAGGAACTGGACTCGCTCATTGCGATACCACGTAAAAGCCATCAGGATTCCATCCATATCGTACAAAGTTACAACAGGCTGGAATCCATCGTTAAATCACTTCAAAACAATGACCATCCATGATCAGAAAAATCAATTTCAAACAGCCCAAGTACATCTTCCCGTTGGTGGTGTTCATTCCCCTGTGTGCCCTGGTGTACTTCGTGATGCAGACGTTCGGGGGCGGCGAAGATGCCCAACAGACGGTTGCCACCGACCGCATCAATACGGAACTGCCGCAGGCCAATGCGGAGGAAGCCGGAGACAAGATGTATGAGATGTCGCGCCGTTTCGGGGACGAAGATGCCTTCACCGCTATCGGTGCCATCGGAGAAGAACAGAAGAAAGCCGAAGAACTAGAGCATGGTTACAGCGAGGAGGAACTCAACAAGCTGGATGCAGCGGAAGCGGAACGCATCCGTCAGCAACAGGAAATGGAGGAATTGGAAAGGTCGTTGGCCGAGTCCAGAAGACACATCAATTCCTTTGCCTACGGCAATGAAGGTGGAATGCCTAGTGGAGGAAGTAGTCGCTCTGCGCAAAGTGGAAGAAGTTCTGCTACCGAGGGCTATACCTCACAGGATGACTTCGCCCGAGATTTAGAAGAAATCCAACGCAGAAGTTACGAACGGCAGAAGGCCATTGAAAGCGGTTTGGGTATCGGGCGCTTTGACCAAAATGAACTGGCTCAGAAACAAAGAGCAGACTCTATCGCCAAAGTCCGTCAGGCTGAGAAGGAACGCAACCGCCCCAAACTTGTCATCAAGTCCGGTGATACCAATGCGGAGAAGTTCCATACAGTAACTTCACCTGACGATGTAGCTGAAGCCAAACTCATTCGCGCCATGATTGACCAGACCACCAAGGCAAAGGAAGGTACTCGTTTACGCTTCAAACTTTTGGATGACATTACTGTCAGCAATACCAAGTTGAAGAAAGGCACTTACCTGTATGGAACAGTGACAGGCTTCGGACAACAGCGTGTGAAGGCTACCATTACCAGCATTCTGGTCGGTGATAAGTTCATCAACGTGAAGCTTTCAGTGTTCGACAATGACGGCATGGAAGGGTTCTATGTACCGGAAAGTTCTTTCCGTGAATTTGTAAAGGATGCCAGCTCCAGTGCCGTGCAACAGAACATCAGTTTTGAATCGGAAGATGGCTATGGCTCCGGTATCTCGGGTGAAGCCCTGGCACTGCAGGCCTTGCAAAACGTCTATAACTCAGCTTCTTCGGCCATTTCATCCAATATCCGTAAGAACAAGGCGAAAATCAAGTACAACACGATTGTGTATCTGATTAACTCGGAGGAAGCAAGGTAAAAGGTTAAGAATAAAAATAGGTAAACTATATTACTAATCACATAGTAAGTAAGGTTACAAGTAATAGAGTAAGCAAGATTACAAATAATAAAGTAAGCAATTCAACCAATCAGTAAATCATAAAAATTACCCAATATGAAAACGAAATTATTTTTACTTTTCTTCGGTCTTCTCGGTTTTGTTGTACAGTCTGCAGCCAAGGAGAAGATCTACGTGAACAGTGAGGTCACCACCCACATCGTCATGCCCGAAAACATCAAGTTGGTGGACATCTCCACGACCAAGATTATGGGCAACCAGTGTGCCGACAACATGGTACGCATCAAGCCTTATCTGGAAAAAGATTCTGTAAAAACAGCGTTCGGTGAGAATGAACTTTTGGGCACCATCACCCTGATTGGAGAGCGCCATATCGCTCAGTATGATGTGGTTTATACCCATTATCCCAGCATGGCAGTCTCCATCTTTGAGGTAGCTTACAGCGATACCCAGTCCTATATCAACCCCGAAGTATCGATGCCCAAGGCCGAAATGGTCTGCTATGCGTGGGCGGTGTATGGCAGCAAGCGCAAGTACAATCAGGTGGTGTCGAATGCCCACGGCATGAAGGCCATCGTCAACAACATCTATACCATCGGTGACTACTTCTTTATTGATTATTCCTTACAGAACAAGACGAAGATTGCCTACGACATTGAGGAACTTCGCGTGAAGCTGACGGACAAGAAAGAGACGAAAGCCACCAACTCGCAGACCATTGAACTGACACCGGTTTATTCGTTGAATCCGGTCAAGAAGTTCAAGAAGAATTACCGCAATGTGCTGGTGATTGAGAAGCTGACCTTCCCGGATGAGAAGGTGCTCCGTCTGGAAATCTCAGAGAACCAAATCAGTGGCCGTGTCATTGCGCTCACTATTGAATACGAAGACATCCTCAATGCCGATGGCTTTGATTCGGACATGCTGAAGAACTCTTCGTGCTATCCTTACTATTACATTTACCGCTAAATTCGACCCGATATGAAGAAGATTTTAATGATCATCTTTTGTGCGTTTGCCGTTCTTTCGGCATCCGCACAGGACAAGAAACTTACGCTGAATGCAGGTTTCCTGTTCCCGAACACCTTGAATGCGATGATTGGTTACGAGCATCCGTTGAGCTATGGCAATGCCGTGGAAATCTACGGTGAAGTGGGGAATCATTGGCAGGAACCTACCTGCTGCCGATTCTGGAAGGGTTACTACTGGGATGGCGGATTGGTCTATAAGCAGCGACTGGCACGTTACAAGAACGGCATGTTGCGCTTCCGTTTCGGTCCTCAGTTCGGAGCCACTCAGAAGAAGTTCTTCCTCGGTGCGGAAGCCGGCTTTGAATACAGCTATGTCTTTCAGAACGGCTGGGAGTTCTCGCTGATCCAGAAGAACAACGTCAACTTCCTGCATGGAGATAGCTTCCGCAACGGACTCTTACTGGGTGTAAAGATTCCGTTCTGATTATCGTTTAACGTGTATTTTAAATGCAATAGCAATGGCATTCGAAGAAACCCGGGAACAGCAGCAGATGTACAACTATTTCCGCAGTTGCATCTACATTTTTCTCATCATCGAGATTGTGATGAATCTTCCCATTACAGCAGACAATCGTGTCACGCAGTTTATACTCGACTTGTTGGGCAGATTCAAAGTTTTCAATTCCGTGTCTGGCTGCAAGGTGGCAGAACTGATCTGCATCTGTGTGGTCTGTATCGGCACCAAAGCCCAAAAGGCATTGAAGTTCAACGTGAAGACGATGGTCATCTATCCGGTGCTGGCCGGATTGACGTTAGTCGGCATGTGCTTTATCTTTCACGGCATGAATATCGGCATGAGTTGGTTCGGCTTCCCGGCCAACCGCATCCTCTATGCGCTCTGTTCGGTGGTAGGTACCATGCTGGTGCATCAGGGACTGGACGGCATCGCCAAGTATTACAACTACAAGGTGGGTGAAGACCGCTTCAACTTCGAGAACGAATCGTTCCAACAGTCGGAGGATTTGGTAGTCAATGACTATTCGGTGAACATCCCGATGATTTACTACTGGAAGCAGAAGATGCACAAGGGCTGGATTAACATTATCAATCCTTTCCGTGGAACGATTGTACTGGGTACACCGGGTTCAGGTAAGTCCTTCGGTATCATCGATCCGTTCATCCGTCAGCATGCAGCCAAGGGATTTGCTATCATGTGCTACGATTTTAAGTTCCCTACATTGGCCAAGACACTTTTCTATCAGTATTGCAAGAACAAAAAGGCACAAAGATTACCAAAGAACTGCGGTTTTCGCATCATCAATTTCACGGACGTGGAATATTCGGACCGCATCAATCCGATTCAGCGCAAGTATATTCCGGATCTGGCGGCAGCATCGGAAACCGCTGCCACCTTGCTGGCATCCCTGAACAAGGGAGGCGGTGAAAAAAAAGGCGGTTCGGAAGCGTTCTTTACCAACTCGGCAGAGAACTTTCTGGCAGCCATCATCTATTTCTTTGTGAACTTCCATCCGGTAGGCTTCAAGAACGGCAAGAAGCTGAAACGCTTTGTTTCTTTGGCAGAAGACTCCGAAGTGGCCATACCCGAGGGAAATAAATTGGAACTGGTGATACGGAACTGGGACGATTACCATGCCCTCGATGCTAAAGGTAATATCATCCTGGATTTTGTAGATAAGGACGGCAACGACGTGTCAACGGATGAAGACCGGATGTTTGTAGATTTAAACGGCTTCTCGTATTTGGACCGGACGGGTAAACGAGTCCACATAGAACGCTGCTGGTACGAGGATGATAAAGGCAAGGAAGTGGAGCCGGACACTATCACCGGGGAGTACTCAGACATGCCGCATGTGCTTTCCTTCTTAGGAAGGTCCTACGACCAGGTGTTCAATATCCTGATGCAGGACGACAAGATTGCTTCCCTCATGGCGCCCTTCAAGAGTGCCTACGAGAACAAGGCGAACGACCAGTTGGAAGGTATGGTGGGTACCCTTCGTGTCAATGCCGCCCGACTGGTATCTCCCGAGGCCTACTGGGTGTTTACGGGGGATGACTTCGATTTGAAGATTTCGGACAAGGCCCATCCGAGCTACCTGGTGATTGCTAACGACCCGGAAAAGGAACAGGTCATCGGTTCATTGAATGCACTGGTGCTGAACCGACTGATTACCCGAGTCAATTCCAAGGGAAACATTCCGGTGAGCATCATTGTAGATGAGCTGCCTACACTCTACTTCCATAAGATAGACCGCTTGATTGGTACGGCCCGCTCCAACAAAGTGGCGGTGACCCTGGGTTTTCAGGAGCTGCCACAGCTGGAGGCGGACTACGGCAAGGTGGGCATGCAGAAGATTATCACGACCTGCGGTAACATCTTCATGGGTGCTGCCCGTAACAAGGAAACGCTGGAATGGGCGCAGAATGATGTGTTTGGCAAGGCGAAGCAGACTTCCCGGTCCATCTCCATCAACGACAACAAGGTATCGACTACCATCTCTGAGAAGATGGACTACCTGGTGCCTGCCGCCAAGATAGCGGATATGGCAACCGGTTGGCTGGCGGGTCAGGCTGCCCGTGACTTCACGGCTACGGACGACAGCATGCTGAACCACTTCGACATCGAGCAGTCGGAGGAGTTCAAGACCACGAAGTACTTCTGCAAGACGCACTTCGACATGAAGAAGATTAAGGACGAAGAGGACCACTATGTACCGCTGCCGAAAATCTATGAGTTCAAGAACGACCGCGAGAAGGAAATCATGCTGAACCGCAACTTCAAACGGGTGAACGAGGAGGTAGACAAGATGGTCAAGGAACTGCTGGGTATGGCATAACCACCTTAAAGAAGTACCTTTACAGATAAACGTAGAATATTGTAATACAGCGATATGAAGATGCTTCATTCCACCAATACTTCAATTCGATTGAGTGGTAGCGCACTGAAGGTTATCGCCGTCCTTTCGATGGTGACAGACCACAGTGCCTACTACTTGATGGAGCACGGAACACTTTTTTACGAGGTCATGCGCTGCTTTGGCCGCATCGCTTTTCCCGTGTTCGCCTTCCTTATAGCAGAAGGCTTCCGGCATACCCGAAACCGGATGAAGTACTTCCTGCAGCTGCTGGGATTTGCAGTTATCAGTGAAGTACCCTGGTACCTGCTGAATGGCGCGGACGGGACGCACAATGTACTCTTCACCCTGGCATTGGGCGTGATGGCGCTGGCTGCGATAAAAGCATTAAAAAAGGAGGACATCCTTTGTGGGGCTGTCATCCTTTCTATAGCTGGCTTCGCCACTTGGTCGGGTGTGGACTATGAGTGGCGGGGGATTCTGATGATGGTGGTGTTCTACCTGTTGGGGAATGTCAGCAATCCTTCTTTTCCCTCGGGTAGAAAGGCGCAGCTATTTTTTGCCTTTCCACTCATGATTCACTATGGAATAGTTGGCGCTTTGCTGGCTTGCCTGGTGATTGCCTGTTATGATGGAAGCAGAGGGTTCATCCATGGCAAGGTGGCGAAGTATGGGTTCTATGCGTTCTATCCGCTGCATCTCATCATAATTTCTCTATTAAATCTTCCTTGATTGACGTGCATAATGTTTTGTACAATATCCGCTTGTCTTCAGGAATATCCTCTTCTGAAATGCTGAATAATAATAGATAAGATTCAGGTATATCCAAAGCTTTGCAAATCTTTGTAATACTATTTTTTGATGGGAATGTAGCCCCATTTTCGATGCTACAAATAGCATTCGTTGATAATTCACACAGGTTTGCCAATTCCTTCTGCGAAATATTCTTCTTCTTTCTAATTATTTTTACAGCATTTCCTATATCCATAACGAACGGTTATTATGTTATATCAAACCAATCCAAGATGTCTTTTCCTATGCTCATGAGTTTTATCAAACGAAATAAGGCTTCTTGAATTTTATTTTGATTATATAATTCTATAATATGTATAATCTCTTTCTTTTCTTCTTCCGAAAGGTTGCTACCTTCTATTTTTTTTATGATGTTCTCCTTTTTCATTGAATATACTTCTAAAAATAAAACTTCTAAAATGCAAAAAAACTCGAAATTAGAATGCTTTCTTCATCAGTATCGGAGGAAAAAATATGGTACCTTGCGGCTTTATAGATATTTCTTATTAGAGAACATACATGACATTCCTTTTTTACATACGTTGACCTGGCAACATAGTAATAGCTATGAACAACATCGTCTAAGACTTTATCTTCCAAAAGAGCATTGTGATCGCAATGTCCTTCGTATATAGTTTTGGAAGAAGCGATTTGAAGCAGTAACCTGTCAAAATCAATATACGATGTATGTCTTGGCTCTAGCTTTTCTATAATTCTATTACAGAGATTGGTTAAATCATAACCTAATCTCAATGGAGTTTTATTTCTTACTTTTTCGATAAAAGCCTTACGCAAATGCTCTGTATCTATGTCAGACCATTTTGATGGCTTTCCTTTTAATTCCTTGTTTTTAAATAGTTCTACAAACTTTTCAAAACTGCTAAGTTCTTTTTGATTGAGCTCACTTATATTACGAAGAGAACCTAAAAAATAACTTCGGATTTTTCGCTCATAGGCTAGCGCAAAAATCTCAAGCTTCTTTTCATCTATACAGAAGCTTGAAGTATCGTCAATGCTATCATACCCATTACTTCTGAGCAAGGAAGTCAATGCGCACATCGGTACATTCATAACCTCTTGTATGATATCCAAAGAAGTCATGAATGTAGAGTTCTCAGTCCTATCTTCAGATAGCACAGACCTTGTTACTTCTATGTTAATAAAACATTCTTTCATTTAGTGCAAAGATAATTCTTTAATTTGATAAATCAATAAAAATAGCTTAGAAATACAATTTTTACTTTTATTTCTATTACTATGAAGCTATAATGATGTTTTAAGTATTTGAATTACCTCACGAACATACCTAGGGTCCTCCGCATAGCCAATATCCCGTAACCACAGCAGGTAGTTTCCTCCCTTGTACTTGTACTGCACTTTGGTATAGTAAGCTCGGACACTTTCCGTCCAGTGATTGAACTCATAGTACTTCCCGGTTTTTGGGTTCGTCAGTCCGAACAGATTGTGTCGGTTTCGGCAAAGTGGTGAACGGAACCAGCCTGTTTCCAGTATGGCTTGTGCCAGTACTATCTTCGGATGCCGGATGCCATTGCGGATGATTTCCTGATAGAGATTGGGGATAGTCAGCGTCGGCAGCGTTTTAGTTTCTAACCGGACTTCTTTTGTTGGCTCCAATTTTGGGGACGTTTTATTGTAACTTTTTTGGTCACTTTGTCCCTTACAGCCCTTTGTAGGCGATGTTGTCTCTATACTGTCGTTTTCTGCCTTTTTGCAAGATTCAAAAGCGACCAAACCCCTCTGCAGAGTATCTGGAGCCACTTTTTGCTTCTTTTCCGGACGGATTTCCGTCTCTTTTGTAATTGTATAGAACTGTGCCGATGCTGAAACGGAACCAAGAATCAGCAACGCGGCGCAAAGAATGATGTTGTGCATTTCTTTTCAATGATAGGGTTGACAATACTTTTGCGGGTGTTCAAGGCGGTTCCGACCGCAAATATATCGTTTTACTTAAACAATACGAAAATGCACAACATCAATCATTCTGAAAGGCTGCCCTACGAGAAGTTGGCGGCATTGGGCATTGACCGGGAAAAGGCCGACAGCCTCCCTCAGGAAGTGAAGGAGAAGCTGGCATCCGGAGAGGTCACCCCGCTCATGCAGGTGTCCATCAGTGCCCGGAACGGAGACATCATCACGCTTCCCCTCAAACTTCAACTGACCACCGACCAGCAAGGCAATCCGGCGCTTATGGCTTATCCCGTCCATGCCGTACTGGAAAAGGAACGCAACCAAGTGTTGCAATTGTCCGATCAAGAAGCGGAGCGGTTGGGTAAAGGTGAAATCATCCAGAAAGCCGTGGAAGTCAACGGTGAAAAGACCCGGCAGTATCTGCAACTCGATCCCGAAACCAAATCAATCTTCCATCGCCGTGTAACGGACGTTCAGCTGGAACAGAAGCTCAAGGACATGGAGAAGGTCAACGACATCGAACTGGGCATGCAGCAAAAGCAGCAGGTACGCGAGGGAAAACCCATTGAGCTGAATGTAGGTGGCGAGAAAGTGTCTGTCGGTGTGGATTTGAAAGAGCCCCAAGGCTTCAAGGTCATTCAGGGCGACATGAAAGAGTGGGAACGACAGCAGAAACTCCGCTACGACGAACAGCATCCCGAGTTCCTGGGACTGGTGATGACGGACAAGAACCGCTGGGAATACCAGCAGGTGGTGGACAAACAGTCACAGGAAAGAGCCTTGAAACTCCATGCTCCGAAAGCTGAACAATCCAAAGGTCTCAAACTCTAAATCCTTTTCCCTATGGTCAAAAAGAATGCAGAGAAGGATGTCGGCTTCGTCCGGCAGTTCAACGAATTGAAGAAGAAACATCCCGATGCGGTGCTGCTCTTCCGTAAGGGCGATTTCTACGAAATGTACAAGGAAGATGCTCTCAAGGCATCGGTGATACTGGCGCTGAAGGTATCAGACAAGATTCTGCCGCTGGAGAACCCCATCAAGCTCCTGACCTTTCCCCGTCATGAACTGGACAAACATCTGCCCAAACTGATTCGCTCCGGTCAGCGGGTCGCCATTTGTGAGGCGATAGACCAGCCGGAACTGATGAAGAAACCCAGGGAAAAGACCGGGGAAGATTTGAAAGAAACGAACATCTCTAACAAGAATACTATGGCGAAAAAGAAGAAAGAACAGGCTGTGCAGGAAGAGCCAACCAAGACAGTCAAGACGGCTGCAGAGGAAAAACCTGCCAAGGAAAAGAAGACGGGAGCCAAAGCCGAAGTCAAGAGTGAACAACAGGACGAGCAGAAAGCGGAAGCCAAGCAGGAACGCAAACCACACGAACCGCAGATGGTTACCGCCAACGGCGAGAAAGTCAGCCACGGCCATGCGTTCCAAAGCACCACCAATCCGGCAGACTGGTACTTCACCGCCAAGATGGACGGCGTACAGCTGAAGCCGCAGAAGATGGACGCAGCGGATTTGGCCGCATACCAGAAGAAGGAAATGACGGTGCCGCAACTGATGGAGAAGTATTATCCCACCAAGCTCATGCCGAAGGTATCGGAAGAAGCGTACCAAATGCCGAAGCAGTTGTCCGGCCCTGATGGAGCCATTACCATCGACAAGTTCAATGTCTATAAGGAAAAGGACGAACAGCGACCGGATTACGGCAAGTACAAGTTCTACGTGCAGATGGGCGACACCAAGATGTCGGCCGTGGCATCCCGAGAGGACCTGAATGCCTACTTCGACCGGGTGGTCAGTCCCACACAACTCGTGGAGAAGAACTTCGGGGAGCGCTTGCACCTGCAGTCTGCCTACGAGAAGTACCAGCTTCCCGAAGGAGTGGACCCCAAAGGAGTCCGTGTGGCCAAGGACCACTCCGACAACAAATGGAAGGTGTCGATGGACCTGGGCGATAAGGGCAAGACCAGCAAGCATGAAATCTCCTTCGATGACGGCTACTCGCTCTTCAAAGCCAAGACCGCTACCCGCGAACAGATTGCTGCCAAGTACCTGAATACGGAAATCACGGGCATGCTTTCAGCTGTGACCAACAAACTGGAGAAGTCGGCTTCCATGAAAATGTAACGAAATCAAGCGAACAATCAATCAAACTGAAATTCTAAAAGTAAACGAATATGACAGCTAAAAAGACACATGAGGAGTTGGTGGAACTCCTTCAGGCCGGTAAAATCGGCTTCCTCCGCTTTGTGATGGACGGTGAAAATGCAGAGGACTATCTGGAGTGGTGCCAGACCCACGGCACGGATCCTTCGGATGAATCCGCAGAGTTTTATGTCGAACAGACGGACATTGACCAGATGGACCGTCAGGTAATGGATGACGAAAGCTATGGCGTATGGAACTAACACATCCGGCAATGCCGGGCAGGTAGCCATCGACCGCTTTGCCGAAATGATGATAGCCCGCATGGAGCAGATGAAGGCTTCCGACTGGAAGAAAGGCTGGATTGGCGGTGCATCCGAATTTGCAGGTTTCCCGCAGAACGTGGGAGGCCGCAACTACTCGGGTTCCAATTCCTTCTTCCTCCAGCTGCAGACCGCTGCCCAGGGCTACCGGCTGCCGGTGTACCTCACCTTCAAGCAGGCGCACAACCTGAAAGCCCATGTACTGAAAGGTGAAAGGGCGTTTCCCGTGGTCTATTGGGACGTGCTGGTCAAGGACAAGAACGGACACAAGGTCAGTTCGGATGAGTATAAGGCCATGAGCAAGGAGGAGAAGAAAGGCATGGATGTCATTCCCTTCTTCAAGGCTTTCCCCGTGTACAACATCGACCAGACCAACCTGGCAGAGGTGCAGCCCGAACGGGTGCAGAAACTCATGGAGAAGTTCAAGGTGCCCGAGCTTCGGGATAAGGAAGGCATGTATGTCCATGCCGCGCTCGACCGGATGATTGAGACGCAAGGCTGGCTCTGTCCCATACAGGCAGACAAACGGGTGGACGGAGCTTTTTATTCACCAGCTAAAGACATCGTGGTGCTGCCCATGAAGGAGCAGTTCAACATCGGCAATACCCCCGAGGAAATCTATCGGGGCGGCATGGAGTTCTATTCCACCATGCTGCATGAGATGTCACACTCCACCATGACCCCTGAACGGCTCAACCGCGAGATGGGTGGACGCTTCGGAGATCCGAAATACGCCAAGGAGGAACTGGTAGCGGAACTGACGGCTGCCATGATCAGCCACTCGATGGGTTTTGACTCGAAAGTGACGGACAACTCCGCAGCCTATCTGGATTCCTGGATTGGGGTGCTGAAGCAGGAACCGAAGTTCATCGTTTCCGTCATGGCGGACGTGAACAAGGCTTCAGACCTGATTCTGGACCAGGTGGACAAACAGCGGCTGGCTCTCAACGAACAGCCCTACCTGACGAAGAACGACCCGTTTGCCCCGTTGGGCGAAGGCGAAGAAGTGCCATTCAAGAATGCAGCCATCGTGAAGACACGCAACGGGGATTATGCCATCCGTGCTTCGTATGACGGTGTGGAACTGGGTTTGAAGAAGGTATCGAAAGATACGGCCAAGACCTACTTCCAGTTGACGGACTACAAGGATAAGGCTGCCTTCCTGAACATGACGGCGCACAAGACTTTCGAGCCGGAAGTGGCCAATCTCAAACGCACGCAGTCCGTAGGAGCGAAAATAAGTATCTAATCACCCAATCAATACCATGAACCATGACTGATTACAAGGTAAACTTCCAGGACCTCAAAGCCAAGGTAGGCATCGACGATGTAGCCTATGCGCTCGGGTACCGTCTGGACCGAAAGGCCGGTGTGGGCCGCTACATGGAGCTGGTGTTGGGTGACGGCAAGGAAAAGCGGGATGCACTCGTAATCTGTCACCCCCAGGACAAGGCTTCCCAGCGGTTTTTCCGCCGCGACGGTTCCAAGGGGGATGTAGTTACACTCATCTGGGAGAACCTGAATGCCTTCAACGTGTCGGGCAAGGATGAATGGCAGAAGATAGCCAAGGTGCTTTCCCGCTTTGCCAATATGCCCGAACCTGAATACCGCGAAGACCGGGAGTATGTGCAGTCAGTCAGGTATCATGCCACCTTCGACAGCTCCAGGTATGAGGTGAAGCCGATAAATCCCGATAAGATTCCGGCCATCTTCCAACAAAGGGGATTGTCCGATGAAACGGTACGCACCTTTGCTCCGTTCATCCGGCTCATCCGCGACAGGAAGAACGAGAACTTTGACGGCTACAACATCGGCTTCCCTTATACCAACGGAGAGAACAATCAGGTCCGGGGCTACGAAATGCGGGGGTACGGCGGTTACAAGTCCAAGGCTGCTGGAAGTGATTCTTCCTCTTCCGCATGGGTGGCCGACCTCTCCGGCGGGAATCAGCAGGCAGTCAAGAACGTGTTTTTCTGTGAGTCAGCCTTTGATGCCATGGCTTTCTACCAACAGAATCAAAGTCTGTTGAAAAACGATACGGCTTTGGTCTCTTTGGGTGGAACATTCTCCGATGGTCAGGTTCAAGGAGTCATGAAACGCTTCCCGAATGCCCGTCCGTTTGATTGTTTCGACAATGATTTGGCAGGTCGCATCTACGGGTTGCGTATGCTGTCACTCTTGGAGGACATTCCGATGAGAATCAACAAAGTCGAGGATGTTATCCGTATAGAAGCCAAGGGAAAGACCTTTGACCTCGTGCAAGGCCGTTCCTTTCTGGAGCAGTTGAGCGAACAACTCAGCATCCGCTACAAGATGGGGCAATGGTTGCCACCCAAGGCATTCAAGGACTGGAACGATTGTCTGCTCAACAAGCCCATAGATATAAAACCCTCGCTCTCGCAGGAGGATAGAAAGAATAACCTGGCCGAACGCAGAAATGCAGGCCCTAAATTATGAATGTATGAATGCAAGACGATGGAAATGCTCCTTGTTAATCGCTGCTGTTGGCTTATTGATAGGCAAGACTCCGCTCTTTGCCCAACAGACCGACCCGGCGCTGACTTCTGCCGTACTGGGTCAGACAGCAGCCTTGAAGAAGATCCACAAGGACCGCAAGAAAACGCAGGAGAAAATCATTGCAGCGGAAGTGGCAGTAACCGCTTCGTTAGAGCGTATTCACCATGTGGAAGACAAGATGCTGGACTACCTTTCGAATGCGCAGGGCGCCATGCAGAACCTTTACCAGATTAAGCGGGCCGGGGAACTGGTGACCAAGGAAATCCCGCAAAACTGCAGCCTGCTCCTCAAATCAGTGGGCGGCAATCTGAAAGGAACCGTCATTGCGGCCATGGTATCGGATGAGCTGACGGATGCTGCCACACAGATGACGGCACTCTTTCCCTTCATGAAACAGCTGGTGACTTCGGGCAAATATGACGTGACAGGAGATGACGGAAAGAACGAGAAGCACAAGGTGAACCTGCTGAACGCTTCGGAACGCTACTACATCGCCAACGAGGTGGTAAGCCGGCTGGAAGCCATCAACACCGACCTGTTTATCCTGGCCTGGCAGGTACGCACACTCTCATGGAACGACCTCTGGTTCTCGCTTGATCCCGAAGGATGGGCCAATGTGATGTCCGGCAAGAACATCATCGGCGGTATCATCTCGGACTGGAACCAGGGCTACAGCCTGAAATGGTAAATAGGTAAACAAGTAAACAAACTTACTAATCACAAAGTAATCAAGTAAGGAAATAAGAAAGTAATCAAAGCAACAAGTAACAGAATCATATAGTAAACAAATGATCCAAAAACAAAAGCGTATGGAAAAGAAAATAATCGGTCGCTGTCTCTTATGTGGCGGCAACGTGGTAAAGACCTGCAAGGGCTACCGCTGTGAGAATAATATTGCCGAACAGCCTACCTGTGTGCTGAATATCAACGGCATTATCGGCAACCGCAAGATGAGTGACGAGGAAATCGCTGAACTGTTGGAGCACCGCTTCATCCTGTTGGACGGCTTTGCCTCCAAGGAGGGAAAAGCCTTCCCTTCCGTGCTGGAACTGGCCGACAACGGTGCCATCAACATGCAGTCTGTCATCGGCAAATGCCCGCATTGTGGCGGCGATATTCGGGTGGGTACACGCGCTTTCAACTGCTCCAATTACAGCAACCAGCAGGCGCCGTGCAACTTTGCCATCTGGCGCAACATCGGTGGTCACCAGCTGAGTCTGACAGAAGCCAAGGAAATCTGTGAAAAAGAAATCACCTCCAACGAACTGGAGATGTACCGTGATGACGGCACCATCTACCGCAAGCGTCTCGGCCTTTCTCCCGATAAACTCCAAATTGTAAAGATATGAAACCGGGAATGAAACTCACTATCCTGCTGGTGACCGCCGTCTGCTTCTGGAGCGGTCTGTTTTACTTCGCCAGCTGTTCCGACCATCCCGAGAAACGGGCGGTGGAAATCGCTGAGAGAGCCTTGAAAGCAACCGTCGATAATCCGGAGTCCATCCAAATCAAGGGTATCAGCAAGGCTGATTCGGTATTCGGCAAGGAATATGTCAATCCGCACGAGAAGGCCGCACTTTCCATGCACCTGATGCAGTACGGCCACAAGTTGATGGAAGAAACGGACTACTTCCAGAACATCGACAAGGATGATATCGCAATGAGTGATCAGGTCACCCGTCAGTTGGATGCCATGACCACTCTCCGGGCTTTGATAGCTTATGGAGAAATGAAAGAAACGAAAGCAGGGAAAGAAAAGGTTGCAAAGCCGTTCAACGGATGGAAGGTCAAGATAGATTTTGAAGCGAAAACGCCGCAGGGAAAACCATATCATTCGGAATACTGGTTCATCCTCGATAAGGAGGCGGAAATTGTAGTCAAATCATTTGAAATACCGCTGCTATGAAACTGAGAAACTTGTTCTTATCGTTGTTGGCAGGAAGTGCGATGCTATTCTCTTCCTGCGAAGATTGTGACCATGAAGGAGACAAGTCCATGGCTTCTTCCCTCCAGGTCGGTGATGTAGTCTGTTCGGACGGCAGTGTGCTGTCCAAAGAAAAATTCAGTTCATCCCAAAAGGAGCCGGTGGCCATCGTGTATCATGTGAACCGGAATCCGGAGATCAAAGCTTTGGGCTATGCCGTTTCCATCCGGGACGTCGCATCGGCAGCCTTTGCCGACAGTTTGGGTGTCGAACAGGAAACCTCGGCTTCATTGGAGAAGGAAGACGGTAACGAGAACACCCATGCCATGTACCGCCACGAGGAAGTGAAATCTCCCTTAGCCGTTTATGTCTTCGATATGTGGTGCTACGGCCAGTCCGCCTACATCCCTTCGGTGAAGCAGCTCACTTACCTCTATCAGCAAATTGGGTTAGTTAACCAGCGGATAGAGGCGGTCGGCGGATTACCCATCAGTTTGCAGCCCGGTGACTGCTGGCTGTGGACTTCCACCGAAGTGGAGGGACAAAAGGACAGCAAGGCCTGGCTCTTCTCGATGCAGTCGGGAACCATTCAGGAAACTCCGAAAGACCAGGCACATAAGTTCAGACCGGTTATAAGTATCTATTAAGTAGTGTAACCTCTAAATGCAAAGATTATGAATGAATTACTCGTACAACTCCAGATGAAGATGGAGGCATTCCAAAAGGATGCAGCCCTTCAAGCCGAAAAAGGGAACAAGGTAGCCGGCCAACGTGCCCGCTGTGTCTCACTTGAAATGGAACCGCTGCTGAAGCAGTTCAGGAAATTGTCTTTGGCGGCTTCGAAAAGATAAAATCCTTAGATGCCTGCAACTGCATTTCTTACAAACGTCAGTTGCAGGCAATATATTAAGGAATTTTGCTGGGCTGTATATTATTCTAATCTTAAAGTAGGATTAGCATGATAATCCATCACCATTTTAAAACATTTCTGCATGGTTAACAAACCAATACCTTTATATTCAATTAATGCAATCATAGACTTAATATTATCCTCATTAACAGCTTTGTCAATAGTGTCAATCTGTTTTTGAGTTCTTATTCCAATCACCTTTTTTTTATCTATTACCGGAATAAGATTCCATTTCTTTTTAAATCCTTCAAATAAATCATCCGCTGCATTGGGGTCATAGAGATATATCTCAACTGGTATATCGCATTGAGAAAGGTAATGTTTCATTATCTCAATAACCTTGTCTCCGTCTAATCCACCATTATTTGCCCCAAGTAATGGGAATGCAACAGAGGTAATGCCTTTTTCTTGGTATGAATCCACAAACTTTTGAAGACCTTGCTCAATGTAAGTATATTCACTAGGTAACTTCCAATGTGTTTTTGTAGGGAAATTCAATACCCAAGGTTGATCACTCTCTCCTTTATATAGCCAAAGTTTGCCTACAGAAATGAGATGCTGCGAGCAATATTTCTGGTACTGCTCGAACATGTTTGGATATCTTAGTTTAAAAACTAAGGCAATTCCTTTTCCCATAACGCCAACACAATTAACTGTATTGACGATAGTTTGCGCTTTTGTATTAAAGATATTACCTTTGATTATTTTAATATTATCACTCATTGTTTATTTGTTTTTATAGATTAACCAACTACCTATTCTCGGGGTATTAACTTCAAAGTAGACTTCAAATGAAGTGTCTTTTGAAAGTTCTACGCATGATGCCATGTAGATATTGTTGCCACGCTGACGCTTAACCATATTCTTGTTAAGAATGACTGGAGCATCATATTTATATTCAATTCTCAACTCATAAGGAAGATTATAGTCTGATGTAATTCTTATAGTATTATTGTTATCAACAAACTTAAGCTCTTTATTCTCATGAATATAGAGTTGTCTTTTGACTTTAACGATATCTTCCCATTTAGTTCCAGCAAGTTCACTACGAAGTATTTCAGCTTGAAATTCGTCATAACAATATATACCAACATTTGCTAAACGTGAGAAGTCTAATTCCCTTTCAATAAGGAACTCTTGTTGACGTTCATTGAAAGTGTTTTTGCTATTTATGTATATCTCTCTCGCTTTTATCTTTGTAGGATCTTCTATGACCTTAAAGCTCCTAGTAGAGTCTTTTTGCATGTTACCATTACTGTAATAGCATTTCTCTGGCATAACGGTTAGCAATTCCTCCACGTCAAAGACGAGAAATACAGGCATTGGACATTTGGGGAGACCAAGTCCAACTGCCTTATTGTAGTATCTATGATCATCAGAGTCTTTGCCTAGACACTCATTATAGAACTGAGTTGGCGACTGTGGTGCAAAATAAAATCTTGCAAATCGATGCGCCTTTGATGTTCTATATACGTTTGAGCCTGCACTATTTGAGAAATTACCTTCTGCAAGGTCTCGACTCTGCAATTTCATTGAACGGATAATCTTAATAGCATTGCTCATATGAGTAAAGTGATATGCCTTTGGTTTGCATGGAAATTGCTTAAGAAAGCTCATCACGTTAGAATGTCTTCCATATGGGAAATCTAAGATATTGACTTTGTTATGGAATGCTTTATTTTTAGCAAGAGCAGACCAGTTCCATCTATCTTTATACTTCTCGACAAATGCTTTTGTAAACTTAATTTCCAAAGAAGAGGATGCCTTGTTCCAATCGATATAATCTGAGAACAATTCAATAATCTTATTATCTATACAGAATGAATTGTTATTGCAGATAACAGCCCAGTCAAGTAAGTCCTTATATTTTCTAAAAAAGTCTAAATCTGTGTAGTCAATGTTATTATTAGCAGATACTTCATACCAATTTACAAACTTAGCATAATGGTCTAGGTATTTCAAAATACCCTTTCTTGATGATAACAGTTTCCAGTTAAGTTTATCTAAAGGTAAACAATCAATTATTGTACTATCAATTGGGAAATATGGTCGTCCAGAGACTTGATACCAGTCTATTTCTTTTATGATATCTTCGTGATGCAATATTTCATCAAGAAGGTCGATATTACTCCATAATGATTGATTGTCCTGTAACGATAAATGTGCCCAATTTACTGAATAGTCAATGTTGTCAAGAAGAATCTCTGCTGTTGGCTTGAATTTATTCTTTGAAGTCAGAACATACCAATCCCAATCATATTGTTTGTTAGATATGATCAAATCAAGCGTTGGGTCAATTATATCGTTTTGGATCAAAGAATTATAGTCATAGTCTCCATTTGGGTATATTTTTACTATCTGTTGAATATTGATATCAGTGCGTTCCGATAAAACTTTGAAATCAATATAAGATTTATATTTTTCAATAATCTCATTGAGCTTTTGTTTGTCACTTTCCGCAAATATGTTGCTATCGCGTGAGATGATAGTCCAATCAAGCTTCTCTTTATTACGAGATAAGAACCAATGCTGATCCTTTAAGCTAGAGAATGAAGACAATAACTTGAAGTTCCATTTGTTTCTTGGATCAGACAACAACTTTTTAACGTCCTCTTTCCAAGCTTGAGATTTGATGCCAAGTTTCTTATTATATTGCAAACTTTTATCGACATACTCAGAACTAGACAAAGCATCCCAGTCAACTAAGCTACGACATGTATCGAGATCTCTGAATACGTCGAAACCTTCATTTTGACAGAATAATTTCATATCCCACCAATATCCTTTACGTCGAATAGAACCTTGAATAAGATTTCTAAGTTCTTTGAAAGAAAACTTTGATGTGAGTGCTGACCAAGCAACAACTTTAACTTCTGGCTGTAATGAAGATAGCTGTTGAGCAATTTTATCTAGGTAATTTAAATTAAGCCTATGTTCAGCTTCAAGAATACGATCAAACACAATACTCCAATTCCAGTGTGAAGCGTAAGTCAACAAGTATTTCTCAAGATTTGTTTTACTTATTTCTTGTGATAAGTAATTCCAATCCCACTTGTCAACAAACAACGGATTGCCCAGATTCTCTAATTTCAACTGGGAAAACATTCTCTTTGTAAGAACTGTCCAATTCCAGGGATATCTAGATTCATTGAAGGTTCTAATTACATAAGGAATTGATGCTATTTCAGAGAACTTCTGCCATGCTTCTTGATCATCTGCAATATAAAAATTGATGTTGTCTATAGACTCTAATAGATTATTATTAGTTACAACATCAAGTACAATAGACCAATTGAGATTTTGTCCGAACTTTGAAAATATTGCGTTGTCAGCTAACAATGCTTCATTAGAAGACACAGTATCCCAATCCCAATTCCAATTCGGATGGGAGTCTATAATACTTAGATTTTTAATATTACCTGATACTATTGAATAGCCTTTTTGCGATGTTACATATCTGGAGTAATTTTCGAAGAATGTATCGGTCCAATCTAGTTTATCGTTACACTCAAAACCGAGCATATATGGAGTTGATTGCCAACAAAGCAAGCCTGTATCTGTCAGAGTTTTTATCACGAGGTCACTCCATATGTATTCTTTGTCATTCAAGACATAAGACGCTAACACTCCACCTTCATTGTTAGCTGATTTGAGAGCCGAAAGAAATGCATTGCTACTGCAGAACTTAATAGACCATTCTTTATTTGTGAAGACTCTATCAAGTAATTCTACAAAATGCAAGTAAGGAGCTAATGAAGTTATGTTGCTAAGAATGAAACCTAGGTCAAAAGATGATTCTACTATATTCCAATCCCAACGCTTGTCAAGGTTATTAAGCATTGCAGCATGTACATCTTTAATGTCTTTTGTGTATGAAGCAAGATTGACATCTACGGTATCAAGGTGACTGAGAATAAATTTCTCAGACAGTCTGTTTTCTAAGATGTCCCAATTCCATTCATCAGTTGTTTCCTTCTGAATAAGAATAAGTTCTTCTATTACAGATTCTTTTCTGTTATAGTCTTGAGATATTGCCTCTAAATCCCAAGGATAATTCTCGAATTCTTTAATAAGAAAATTGCTATCCACACGAACGGATAGAATATTCCAATCAATATTATCAGTTATCTCTGAAAGTTTCGGATATAGTGATTCAACAACACAGAAACGAGAGATATTCTTCCAACATGTTTGATTTGCTTTTGAGAATATTACCTCTAACAATTCTTTGTCTTCCCATTGCGTTCTTGAGTCTTTTGTTAGTTCTTCAAAATCAACTAGGTCATAGAACTGATTCAGTGAGGCGTGGTTAAGAATTGTAGATTTATCGTCCCATAACTGTTGGAAAAGACATTCCAAAACAAGGTTCTCTTTATAAATCTCATTCTCTGTATTATTGACTATAGAAGTTGCCTTAATTGCTGTTCCATTACGACCCATCACTTCAATAAAGTACGTCGATTGGTTATGGTATAGTTTAATCTCAACATTCTTGTTCTCTAGGTCAAAGTACTCTTGCTTATTAGCTTGGTAGATATGATACTGTATACTAGAGTTGAGTCGGAGGCGTTCAATTAAGCTATCTGATTTACCATTAATGATGGATGCACAAAGTTCGTCTTCAGGCCAAAATTGCTTTGAGTCCTCAACATTGATATAGAATCCCATATCTTCATAGAATGGGAATGCCTCCATTTCATCCTGAGATAGAGTCTTAAGTTTTAAGTGCTCATAGATTCCTTGTGTACCTTTATAAAACTGATAGTGAGTATTATTCTTTACAGAAATCTCTCCTAAGCCGGTGAGTCTTAAAGAATTTTCGCATACATCAATAAGATGTTCATCTTCGATTTTTTTAAGCAAATCTTCGAAAATCTTTCTCTCTGCTACATCATAGTATCTTATATACTCTCCCTCTAGCTGATAGTCTGATAGGCTAAAGCCTAGAAGGATACCAAGTTCTCGCTTGTCATATTCTCCATCGTGTGTTTGCAGAATGGAGCATATAACAAACGACAAATCGTCAAGTGGTTCTTCAGTGAAGTATTCCACATCGCAGGTATACTTCTTCAACCCCCATTTTGTGAAGGTTGAATATATGTATTTTGATTCCTGAATGGTATCTATAATGTTCATACTTCGTCTTGTTTTAGTATTCTATTATTACTATTTGTTTTGATTGTTGTAAAGAGTCGCTGGTAGATATCTAATGAAGAGAACAATTCTTGGTTTCCAACAATAATCAGTAATCTCTTAGCGCGAGACAGCGCTACATTCAAACGATTGGGAGACTGCGCAAAACCTAATGACTTTTGTACTGGATATCCGAGTTCAGGATAACGTTTTTTATCAGGCTTTTGGTCTCTAGAACTCTGAATGATGTTGCTTCTAACCATTGACACAATAACAATGTTGCGTTCCATGCCTTGGAAACGATCGACTGTACTGACTCGTATTGGCAATGAAGAATGCTTAAATGCAATTGACTGTAATTGTTTAATCTGTTTGCCATAGAAGCTTATAATACCTATTTGTTTATCTTCATCCTTGTCAAATTTTTCGAGGTACCTTTGGAAAGAATCTGAATTCTCAAATTTTGTTAGAAGTTTATCTATTGTCTCAACTTCGCCATAGTTAACTCTTGAATATCCATCCATCATTTCAGGCGAACTGCTATCAATGAAAAGGACGTGAGTCTTATGGCCTATGAGACCTTTGATGTCAAGACCATGATAGCGAGAAAAAGGATTTCCAAAATCATGATCATTTATGCCTAGGTCTTTAGGAGTAACCAAACCACAACGAAGGCCACCATCCGCTCGATAGAATTGTTCTATCACCTCATTGATATCGGGATGCATGCGATATTGAAGATTGAATGTGCCTTTAAGAGAGTCATCAATATTCTCGTATAGGCGTTGGAAATGAGATATCTCCATATCTTCAAAATGATTCTCTACAAAATTTTGAAGTTTACGTACAGAGTTTTTGTCTTCATCGTCTTTCGCGACTTTAAGAGCAAATTCCAATGTGTCCTCAAATTCTTCTTTATCAAGCATAGGTGGTAACTGTCTATGGTCTCCTATGACAATTGCTTTATTGCCATAAACAAACGGAAGCACTAATTCGGCAGGTGTTGCCTTTGATGACTCGTCTTGGATGACAGTTGTAAACTCAATATTTGCTTTCCCCTTTCTCTGTTTAAAGATATCGCAGAAGTTATGATAGAATTGGGTAAAACCATTAAACTCTCCATTTCCGGTTCTTTTGTCACCTATGGAACTACATGTTGCACCAATAACATTGGCATTTTCAACATAATGGTCAAACACAATTTTTCTTAGGCTGGCATCTGGTGATTTAAGATAGTTTTGCCATCTAGCAACCACTGGATTTTCTGGGTCTCCATTGCCATCGAAAGAGCGATTTGATATATTGTCAATCCAATTCTTAAGAATTAAATTCGTATGGAAAGTAACTCCGGACTCTTCATCTTTTTCATCTGAGAATAGGCAAGAATCACCTTCCTCTACCCATCTTTTCATGAGATCGATAGAGAATTGTAACCCCTCTGATTCTAGTTTTTCTTCACCACCTAAGCGAATAGGCTTTACCAAATTGGTCTTGTTGTTGACAATGCGTGATATAGCATTATCAACAGCAAGATTGGTCTCTGAAGTAAGGAGAATACGTTCACGTTTATTCCCTTGTTTTAAGCCATTGCGAACAAGTTGCCAGATTAGTTCTGCAATAGCTGTTGATTTACCTGTACCAGGAGGCCCTTGGATTACAGCTATATCTTCTGCAAAAATTGCTTTAAGAATAGCTTGTTTCTGTGACTCATTGATATTTCTGTTTAATAAATGTTTACATAGTTCCTTGTAGGCATACCCATCCTTTCTAAGGATATTATCGATATTTTCTGTTTTAGTGGCAGTTGATGAGTCAAAAATGAATCTCTGCAATCTTGGGTTGGCAAGTTCTGTACCAGTAGTTGCCTTGGTGAAAGTATCCTTTAAACGAGATATCTTTTCTAGGTCTCCTGTAAGAATAGGTATAATTGTATTAACGACCTTTGATTCAAAAGCTTCAATAATAAATTCTTTCTCCTCTTCATTAGTAACATCTATGTCAAAAACAAGATCAGGATAATTTGCCTTAAGCAATTTACCAAATGCGACTTCCTTCTCGTCTAACATAAAGCCAAAGTCGGCTTTCTTCATGTCTGTTATACTATCTGCTAAATCCTCAAGTCTAGATTCATTGTTATACTTAACATTGAGACGTATTTTACCTTCGACTTTTGGCTCAATTGAGATATGTATGCCGGCTATAGATATTTGAAGCAAATCTTGTTCAAGATGTGTCTCTAGTTGGCTATAGTATGAAGCATCTACATATGGCAATTTGATGTGAATTTTGTGATTCACACAGTCGTTTGCTACATCAATGTTTTCATATTTATCCTCTAAAGATTGTTTTATTTGTTCGAAGCCTATGATACGAGTATCAACTTTGCACTTAAAACGATGGTCCTCAAACGTATTGATAGTTATGAATGGGATGGACTTCTCAATATCACGTAGTATTGAGAATATATCTTGTTCACGCCAATTAAAGTCAATACCGATAGCACCTGTTTCATTATTAAAACTATATCCAGTACCTTTACTTGCTATCAGAGCTGCAACCTCTTGGAATTTAAGCATTCTAAGCTTATAATTCGAGATAGAATAAGTAAATTTTACGTTAATTTCAATTTCGTTTTCCGAACAATATAGTGTTGCTTCCTCTAAGAATTGACGAATATTGTCATTGACTTCCTTAAGAAAGTCCTTGTGAAAAGGATCTTTACGAGTGAATACACGTATAAACTCAAAAGTTTCAGTGTTAGGGAACCAACAATCAAAACTATCTTTGAGTTCCTTTAATGCAGACTCGTTATGAATCTTAAAAATAAGAACATACTGCTTACATAACAAACCAATATCTTGATACTTTTGAATTGTTTCCCAGGTAATATATTGATTTTGATACTCAAAAACTTCTATCAGTTTAGGTACTTCTTGCTTACGTTTCTTCTGTTTATATACGACATAGTGATCACCAAAGAGATATTTTAAATACTCATCTGTGTTTATGCTTACTTTTGAAATGAACGCAACGGTATCATGAATCATACCTTCGATTAAATTACCATGTGTGATGATGGAGTCTAATTGATGTAATTCATCCAAGGACATTTGGTCAGAGTGCCCAAGATTACTTCCGTAATCAATATAAGCATTGATTGCAGGAGTTGTATCTAATTCAATATAGTTTTCTGATAAAGTCTTACGAATCGCTGCTAGTTCATATTCATCGAGTGATGTCCACTTATTTTCGTCGACAAGCACAGTCCCACTTGCTAAGTCGTATGACTCAGCCCCCAACTTATCTTTGAAGATGGTGTCAAGTTGTTGTTCCTTTTGCTTCTTATCAACAGTAACATGCAACTTATCGTTCTCAATCTCAATTGAATCAACGTCAATGCTTATTGGAGAACATCTTTGTCTAATAAGACGTTCTTGAATATCAACAAATCTCTGCCATACTTCACGTATAGCATCTTGGCTATTAAATCTTGAATCTTTGTTTTTACAACCTTGATTTTTTCTTTCTTCACGTTCTTTTCTACGTTCTTCTTTTGTCTTTCTCTGGGGACGAGTTGATACATTAAGGGCTGACAAATCTATAGAACCAACAGTATTAATCTTAGAAGGGAATAGCGATGTCTTCAATTTGAACACCTCTTCTGATTTTCCATGCCGCATTTCTTCTTTCTCTTCACGCACCTCTGGAGTAATGGGTATGCTTCCAGATGGAGAACAAAGCTTTTCCTTAATAATCATGAAGTTGTCAATAGCCGTGGGGGATTTTGCTTCTATATCCTCAACTTTCCAATAATCAAAATGGTCCACTTCTTGATTGACTGGTATGAAGACAAATCGATCTTTAGAACGAACAAAAACATCGTTTCTTATATGATTCCAACCATGAGCATTGATAATTTTTCTGTTCATTTTGGCATTGTCTGTAAAATCTTCTGCTGTCCATGCAAGGAGACGATATCTTTTCATCTTACCATAGGTAGCATGTATGATTGCAAGTTGTCGTTCGGTTAAAATGGTGTTGGGCGTAACATCAAACAACGGATAACCTTTCTTTTGTAGCAATTCAGCTATAGTAGTGACTCCAATATTATATCTGCTTGCTATTTTATTTAATCGTTCTCGTTCAGACATTATAACTACTTATTTTTGTACTCATCAAGAGTGTATATTATAAATCATTATTAGTACAAGTTCATTTCGATTATTGAATTGTAGAGAGTATGCTTTCTCTTATTCTATATCAAATATGCATATGTTGTTACGTTCGTTTCTTATCTTTCAGATCATCCTTCTTCAACGAAAAGAGGGTTATTGCCAAGCAAAATAATACGAATAAATTTATGTGCCAAAAGGCACAACTTCACAGTGATGGCCGTACGCATTCAAATCTGAATTCTTTCCTGTATATTGAGTGTGTGGACTATAGAAGATAAGATTTTATTACTTAGTGTTATTTACTATCGGAGGTATAGTCAAACTCTTTTATGATGGGTTTCCCGCTCACTAATAGTTCGCGTATATCTACATCTAGTAGATGTGCAATTTTCGATAGCGTTATTAAATCAGGCTGATTTGTATTAGTACACCACTTGGAAACGGTAGAGTACTCTTTACCTAATTTTTCAGCCAACCATTTGTTGGTTCGCTGTTTCTCTGCTAATACGACTTTTATTCTATTGATTCGTTGTTCCATAGTTTCGCGATTCATATTGTTGTGCAAAGATACCTAATTTATATGATTATCATGTGTAAAAATTCAGGAATATAAGAATTCCATGCCTATAAATTGTTCTACAAGTCATTTTATTGATTTTATCTTGCTTGTGAACATCTATATGGATAATTTGATAATCCTAAAGCATCCGCACTCCCGATGAAATTTCCGATACAAAGGTACGAAGGGGCGGTACGGCGTCAAATGGCGCTGCGCTTGGCTGCAAGGAAAAGCAGCCGGCAGCCTTCCGCAATTTGTGCCAAATTGGGTATTCCGTCTGCTTTCCCCTTGCCACATTTGCCTTCTGTCCCTTACACCCTTCGTGAGAAGAGGTATCGTAAAAATCACCCGGGAGTGAGAAGCCGAAAGGCTTCAAACCAAAGGGAAAAAATTAGTTCAGCTATGGCATACAAACTTAAAGACCGAAAAGAAAAGATGCTTTACAAGGGTAGTGTTTACGAACTCACCCTGCAGTGGGACAGAGAGAGTCTCCGCAAGTGCTTTTGCGGTATGCCTCCTTTCTATGCTCACATCCGCAAGGACGGCACCAACTTTGCACACATCGACTGCTATTCCACCGGGGACGATTTCAGTGTGGAACCCATGCACCCGCTTTTTGAAGAGCCGGAATGGATAGTTCACTTCCTCAAGTCGGACATCAATACCATTCCACTGCAGAAACTGCTGGAACTACTTCCCATCTAATTCACGGAGTAACGAACTTAAAAAGAAACGCTATGGACACACTCATTGAAGCCATCCCGACATGGGCACTCTGCTATCTGTTCAACTCGGATGCAACCGGACTGACGGATGAAGAAATCGCTCTGATTGACCAGTGGTACACGGAGAATAAAGTCATGGGTATCACTACCGCAACGGAACAAGAGGGAGAATGTTTCCCTTACTTCTCACACTATCCGGCTTTCGGACTTCCTGCCGAAGTGGTGGACTGCCACGTTATGGTAGGCTGAATACAGCCGGTGACTGCTGATGATTATTTACGCTTAAACATAGGAACATATGAAAGGAACTGACCATTTCAAGGAACTCATCCAAAACTATCTTGATAACCGAGCCAAGGAAGATGAACTCTTCCGTGCCAAGTATGAAACCACCACACGCACCATTGACGATGTGGTCAACTATATCTTCCATGCCGTACAGCAATCCGGCTGCTGCGGTCTCAGCGACATGGAGGTTTATGCCATGGCAGTCCATGCGATTGATGAACCCAATTTGGAAATCGGCAAGCCGATGGACTGCAATGTGGTAGTGAATCATCACATTGAGCTGACCGAGGAGGAGAAGGCAGAACAACGAGCCATTGCACTCAAACGATACCAGGAGGAGGAAATGCGGAAACTGCAACAACGCAACAGCCGACCCAAGGCAGCCAAACCGCAACCCAAACCCATTCAAGAACTTTCACTCTTTCAAGGTATGGAACTATGAAGGCAAGAACGAAAATAGAAAAACAGGTGGCAGCTTCCAATGAGAAGCTGACCGCCATAAGCCCCAAAGTGCTCACATGGGCAGTGCGGAAAGTGGCAGGACATATCTGCTTCCGGACTTCCGCACACAAGTGTACGTGTGGCGAATGTGGCAGACACTTCGACCATAAGGGAAAAGGCAAGTCAGTCTGCTGCCCTCATTGCGGTACTTGCTTGCAGATAAAGGATACCCTCAAACGCACCATCAAGGAAGCCTGCTACTTTTCTTCTCTTGAAGTGGTGGAAGGCTTGCAGGTGCAACGGGTCTTCCGTTTGGAAACGACCTTCCGGAAAGGAATGCCTATGGAGGTAGACTACTGGGAAGCGTGCCGTCTGTGGCTCAATGCCGAAGGCAAGTTGGCTGTCACAGCAAGAGCAAGGACATTGAGCTATTATGTGGACTGCTTCGATTGGGCATCTGAAATCATCTTGAAGCGACCGAACGAAGTTCACTGGCTCATTGCAGATACCTATGTTTATCCGCACTATCGGCTGTTGCCCGAACTGAAACGCAACGGCATGAAAGGCAAGCTGCCCGACTGCCACCCGATGAAAGTGATGAAAGCCGTACTGACGGACAGCCGGATGGAAACCATCCTCAAGTCAAAAGATTTACATGCCGTGTCTTATTTTGTACACCGCCCTTTGGAACTTGACCGATGCTGGCAGTCGTATAAGGTAGCCACCCGGCATCATTACCGCCCTTCGGACATGGGATTGTGGGCAGACACTATCCGTTTGCTGGAGCAGTGTGGCAAGGACATCTGCAACCCCAAGTATATCTGTCCGCAGAACCTCGGAGCCGAGCATGACTATTGGATGAACCGGCACAACCAAATGGAGCAGAAACGTAAAAGCCAAGAGCAGATGCAGCGAGCCAAACGAAAGGAAGCCGAGTTCTACAAGGAGAAGTCACGCTACTTCGGTATCACCATCACCGACAAAGACTTGGTGATTTCGGTACTCGATAGTCTGGAAGCCTTCCAAGCCGAGGGAAATGCCCTGCATCATTGTGTCTTCCAATGCGAATACTATGCCAAGGCGGACAGCTTGATACTATCGGCTCATGACAAGGAGGGAAACCGCATCGAGACGATTGAGTTTTCACTGACCGAAGGGAAAGTAATACAGAGCCGTGGGCTGTGCAATACGAATACTCCGCACCACGACCGGATTGTCCGGCTGGTCAATGCCCATGCCCATCAGATACTCGCAGCCAAACAGACAGCGTAAATTCCTTATATATGTTCCGCTCCGACTTCCGCCGTGAGGCGTGGGTCGGAGTTTAAAAGCATTCCATGCGAAATGTATTGACAAATTATTTCAAGCTGAATTAAGGCGCTCTTTCTACTTACTAATTCTTGAATATAAGGAAGATTGTTCAGCAGGACAAAAACCATCTTGATGTTTGTCTGATATTTGTTTGATGTTTATTTAATGGTTGATTAACAAGGGAATAAAATCATCAGAAAAGTGATTTTTCCGCAGAATAAATGAGTAAACTTTCTGTCTAATCAGCAAGTAATAAAGTACTTTTGTAAGTAAAGAAACAAATGGAATAGTAAACTTTTAATCTTGAAGATAATGAAAGGAAATAACTTGACAATAGCCATCGGTAATCAGAAAGGTGGAGTCGGCAAGACTACCTCTACTGCATGTATAGGTGCAGCACTCGCACTGCAAGGAAGACGTGTGTTGCTCATTGACCTGGATGCACAGCAGAACCTCACGTTCACGCTGACGCAGAACGAAGACCCGGAAACAAGCATCTATGATACCCTGGTCAAAGACCAACCGCTGCCCATCGTTCCCATCCGTGAAAACCTGGACCTCGTTCCGGCATCTCTGGACCTGGCAAGAGCCGAAATAGACATGGCTACCATGATGGCAAGGGAAGGCATCCTCAAATCCTACTTCGATGAACAGAAGGAGAAGTATGACTACATCCTGATGGACTGTTCGCCCTCACTCGGTATCGTGACAACCAATGCACTGGTGGCAGCGGACAAACTCTATATACCGCTCACCGCTGAAGCCTTGCCCTTGAAAGGCTTGACCATGCTGGACGATATAGTCCGGGAAGTGAAGCGCCGAGTGAACCCGACGTTGGAGTTGGGTGGGGTGTTCTTCACCCGGTTCAATAACCGGAAGTTGAACAAGGAAGTGATTTCCATGGTAGAAAAGCGGTACGGAGAGAAGGTCTTTCAGACGAAAATCCGTGAGAATATCGCCATAGCCGAGATGCCGCTTTCCGGTCAGACCATCTTTGAATACGACCCGAAAAGCAATGGTGCAGCGGACTATAAAACACTGACCTATGAAATAATCAGTCGGGAGGAAAATAGGTAAACTATATTACTATATGACTAATCACAAAGGTTATTGGTAACATAGTAAGTAAATCAGCAAGTAAACAAGTAATAAAGTAAGTAATATGAGTAAGAAGAATTTATCCTTATTGATGGATGGCTTTATGGGTGAAGCCAATCAAGCAGAATCGGTGCAGGAACAGCCTAAGGAACAGACTGTTGAGCAAGCCGCAGAACAAGTTGAACAGCTAGCAGTTCAAGATGATAAGCAGAAAAGTCCGAAGGAAGCACCTGCTAAAGCATCTTCTAAGCAGGAAGCAACCGAAACGGCTGCAACCGAGCAAATGAATATCAAACTGGAAGCCAAACGCAGGGAGAATGTGGGTCGCCCCAAGAAAGGCGAAGCAGCCAAAAGTGCCAAGAAGCCCCAGGAAATCCGAGCCACCTTCATTGTGAATCCGGATTTAGTCCGTAAGGTGAAATACATTTCCCTCGTGGAAGGCATCCTCTTGAAGGATGTTATCTCCGAAGCACTGAACAACTATGTGGATGCCTGGGAGGAGAAGAACAAGAAAATCCGGTTGCCGAAGGCGAAGTGAGAGCATGTAAAAACGGAGCAAGCTGTTACAGTCTGCTCCGTTTTTACATGATTTTTTCTATTCTATATTCAGAATCATTTGATTTTTGTTCTCCTAGAGATAGGAAACTCGATAGCATCTTAGCTCTCTATATAAAATATCTATAGTCATAGGTTATTCCATTATAACAGTTTGATATATATCCTATTTTTGCTAAAGTGTTTGATGAGTCAATCGTAGTAGTAGTCAACAGAAGAAACTTTTGAACCTGTTCTTTTTTATTGAACTATAAATTGCAGGATAATGTCAATAATAACCAAAGCTATAACACCAAACAATATTTTCTTGTTGGTGTCAATTGCGCATTTCAGTTCCTTCTTAGTCTTGTCGTTTTTCTCTTCTATAGCCTTTATTGCATTTTGAAGAGAAGCCTCATGACTTTTGAGATTTTTCAAGGCCAGATTGATATTTCCATTAGCTGTGTGCAGATTCTTAGTCTGATGAGCATTTTCACTCACAAGACCTAATACTGCTTTCTCTATGTTGTCGGTTATCGCCCTTAGAGAGGACAGCTCTCTGTCAAGAGCATCAAACTTTTGGAGAATCTCTTTCTTTAAACCATAAAATTCTGTAGCAGAACCTTTCAAATCCGTAGTAGCTTGAACTAGTCTTTCGACACCGTCAGAAGTTTGTTTTAGAAAAAGCTCACAGGTGTTCTTGGTACTTGCTTCAAAATTCTTGATGACTTTGTTGCATGAGTCGTTTATCGCATCAGTTGTATTAGAAACGACCTTCTTAGCGTTATCTTCAATCTCAGATGACAAATTCCCTATATTTGAGACTAGTTGACTGACAGATACTAAACGTGCAGTAACGTCAGAGTCAACGTCTGAAACGATGCCTTTCACCTCAGACTTTATAAGCTCCTTCAAAGAGCCTAGTTGAGTGACAATAGATGCCAATTGTTGCGAATAATCAGCAAGATTCTTGTTGATTTCACTATCTACTTCTAACACGTCATCAATCTGCTCCTTGGCAGCCTTGATATCTTTCAAGTCGCTCTCTAATTGAGTGAGGACTTCAAGAATAGATTTATCTTCCATGTTTTTATTTTTTGTTTTTGTTTGATTGAACATTATTTTTTTGTGCTTTCTGTAAACTTATCTCTAAACATCTTTACCCAGGATGAGTGTATAATCAGTTCGGCTTCTGCCTCCCAGCCTTTAATGAGCTGCATTTCTTTAGCATCAACGACATTGCGCCCTTTCTTTTGTATTTCATTTTTAAAACGCTTCATATTGGCGTAGAAATCTTTGAGGTTATGAATAGACCGATCCCTGAACTCCTTATATGCGCTAATATAGCTATTCCGTATTTCATTCGCAAGGTTTTTATTGTCACCAACTCCAAGGAACAAAAGGCAATAGACATTAAGCATATCAAGAGCTGGATTAGTATCAGTCAATGAACGGCGGATTAATCTAACTGCACCATGTAAGTGTTTGATGTTACCAATTTGTGAGTCGCTGGGTCCCATCACGTCATCGTCAACAACACGCAAGTACTTAAAGAGTACTTCGAATGACGAATACTTACCATGATTCGTTTCATGAGTCAACGAGAAAGCTTCTCCAAACTCAGTCTTATAGTCTTCTCGTGCGTACTTAGAATTGAAGTAGTAATAAATGTCGTCTTTGAGGTCTTCATTTATTTCTAACCAATCTTTATCACTATGTATTGCTCTATTACAAAAGTCTTCCATATCTTGCATTGCACGTTTACGCTTCATTGCAATCTTGGTATAGACAAACTCTGTAATAAAAGAAAGACATTGCTGAATCTCATTATCACCTCTCATTTCATGAGCCTTGACTATTTCAATATCTGCTCGTTCATCGGTGTAGTATCTTTTCAAGAATTGCTTTAGAGCCATGAAATACTGTCCATCTGCTTTTCTCTTAGTTACAATACGGAAACACTGATTGACGTAGTCTTGAGTAAAGTCGTCAATGACACCGACACAACACATACGATAAATAGCCTTTTGAAGGGCTACTGTATAGTCAGCATAACCATAATTGTACGTAGGACGTGCAAACCCATATCTTCGCTTACCCTCCTCTTCAAGTCGAATGTCTTCATCTGTCTTGAATCGAGGAAGATTGTTTTTTGTGAGCATTTCATTTATCCAGCGCACATCTTCTGGCGTATAGGTATAAGAGATGTAGTAAACCAATTCTTCTTCCGATTGAGCTGACATAAGCTTATCCAAGAAGCCTGAAACGCTTTCCACATCTTTTTGTTCTTCACCAACCTCAACGGTAGTATTTGTATTCTTAGACATTAAGAAATACATAATCCATTTTTCGAAATCGGCTCCAATGAAGTTGTTCTCGTAAAAGAATTGATGTACACCATAATCAACAGGTACAGCTTCATAGATACGAGTACGTTCGTTTTGTTCGCTGAACTCTTGAGGACAATACATGATTGTGGATAAAGCCAGCTTCCTATCTCGTCCTGCACGACCGGCTTCTTGTACATAGCCTTCCAACGACCCCGAATGATTGATATTCAGCGTGAAGCGTACGTTGGGTTTGTCTATACCCATACCAAAGGCTTTGGTAGCTACCATGATATTGGTATCTCCATGAAGGAACTTGTCTTGTTCAGTAAGCACATCACCACCGACATAGTTACTTACACGTTGCGTACCCAGACCTGCAGCTATGGCATTTTTAATACCACGCTTTTTGGCTGAATTATTAACACCAAGAGAACCAACTCTATGGGGGCAAAATACAATGGCTGAAGCATTACTGTTTTCACTCGTAGCCCATTCATTATCTACAGAAACCGTAATGTCTCGATTGCTGATTTCATCTATCACATCATCATCCATAATATTTTCTCGTTGGAGAAATCTGTTTTTGATGCGTTTGATGTTATCTGGCTTTTCAAGTTCTTTGAGACAATCCAAAGATTCACCTAAGACTTGAGCCGCTATATCATTCTTTCGTTCATAGACAGCCCATTTATCTTTGCAACCAGAAGCATCAATTTGAACTACTCGATATTGAAGTTCCAGTCGATTAGTATTTTCATATCTAACAACGGCATCATTGTCTAAAGGGAACGCACCTTCACCAGATAGTTCTCGTTCGACATCAGCTAAAACGTCAAATGAAGCCGTTGCTGTCAATCCAAACAACGAAATATGTTCATGTCCAGAACTTTGCTTTGGCAAAACATATTGATAGAGATTCCTCCCTAAATGTAAATATGAAAATCTGAAATCATGTCCCCATTCGGAAACACAATGAACCTCATCAATAACACCATACGCAAAATACACATTTAGGTCTTGCATATTACGAAGTCTCTGACGGAAACCATGAATACACAAACGTTCAGGTGACATGAATACGAATAGACACTTAGAATGCTCCATATCGTATTCACGCTCTGCGCGCGTATCCGCAACTTGTGAATTGATGTAGGTGCAACAGTCTATACCTGCATAGATAAGTCCATCGTATTGATCCTTCATAAGAGATACGAGAGGGTCTATAACAAGACTTACGCCCGGTTGTAGGAATGCAGCCAATTGATAAGTGAGTGATTTACCACCACCAGTCGGTAACAAACCAATAACCGATTTATTCTGCAACGCTCTTGAGAGAATAGAAAGCTGACCTGGGCGGAAATCTTCCTTTCTAAAAAGTAACTGTAAAAAATATCTTAGATGCTCAACTGCTTCGTCGATTGGTTCCTTATCATCGTTTACTAACGGATTATATTCCAATCCATCTGTAGTATAGATGTAACGTTCAGCATAATGTACGGTTGCTGGGAATATGCAATAGAAACTATCGTTGCTTACTTGATATTCAGTAAAACTGCAGTCTTCCGTTTTTGGGGTTGAAGAGTACCTAATAACCAAGTCAAAAGTCGTATTACGTATTTCTTCCGTTGCCTCAAAGATAGCATCCTCCTCAAGAAGCGGTGAATCCTTGTAAACCTTACTAGAGATAACATACATATTTATATGTGGAACACGCATATTATCAAAGTCTTGAGACAAAGCTGCAAGATGGTTGAACATTTCCTTGAAATCTTCAATGGCCAGTTTTGCAAATGGGATGTCACATTCTTCTATGAGTATATTCCACTCGTCTTTCTGTAAATTCAAACGATGGCTAATCAAAGCTTCCACAAGAACCTTCTGTACTCTTGCTATTGCTAAAGGCGTATAGAGCAATTGATTGATGTGCAAGTCTTCACCTAAATCTCCAGCCTCGGCATATTCCTTTAGTTTTAGTTCGTCAGCATGATCCAACAATGAGTTGAAACGAAAGCCACCATAAAGCGTTGAAACTTCAGAACAAGACAATTTCTTGCTAAGAATATTTTCAATATTTAAGGATACTTTTGTAGGAAGCCCTCGGTTAATAATGTTATTAAGAACGGCAAAGATTGGCTCAACGCCATCACTTATGCTTGCACCAAGTTCATATGGCGCATACAAATCAAAGTATGTGTGGGGAGTATAATCTTCTACTATTGGCTTTACACATTCCAATGCGAAACATGCACGGAATTGTGATGCGGGGAAAAAATCATATTTAATTATCTGCCCAGTCTTATCAGCAAGGAGCTTTAAGGACAATATATTATAAGTATATCCTAAAACGTCTTTTTGTGACTGTGACTCGCGGAACTGCCATGCAAGTGGACGTTGGAAATATTGAAGAAATGTATTGTAGCGACTTTCTACTTGCTTGTAGTAAGGACTAACGCAAATTATATAGTTGTTCTTCGAAAGATTTACAAGTAGGTTTTCTGAAATATGCTTAAGACTGATTCCTTGAATGTCGAAGATATTAGAGAATAGGTGTATAACCTTTCGATTTTCAGAAAGCTTAATATCAAAATCAATTACCTCATCCAACTTTTTATTGACTGTTGAGACTTTGATTTTGTTATCAATGGCTTCAATATTAAACTTGGCGCGGTCAAGAGCTTTCTCTGAAGGTTCAACAAGTATGACTTCTTTGATACGACAGTTATAACCTTTCTCTTCGAGATACTCATGAAGGAAAATTGTAGCCAATCCCTGCCCACAAGCCCAGTCTATTACCGCAATCTCGCCGACAAATGTATCTGAAGGTGTATGGTCAAAAGCAATATGCAGTTTTCCCTTATGCCAATTTGTATATGCAGCTGCATAGCCATTCAATTGGTCTTCTTGATCAAAGATTTTTGCGAAATTTTTATCTCCATAGGGTAAGTCCCATGGATGACTTCGATATTCTGATGGAAGCATACCACGACACACCTCGGATATTGCATCCAAGGTAACACGAGGCAGTTTCTTTATCTTGTCTTTATACTTCGACATCTTATCTTCCTGTTATAGTTTCACATTGGAAGCCAGATTCTCTGGCTTCCTTATAGTTCGCCAATGCAAGTTCTTTACTTGTGTTGGCATAACAGTATTCGCACTGATGCGGACAAGTATCGTATTGCCCAATATCTTTGCTTACCATGCATCCACATAGGGCTCGTTGGCCCTTGTCTTTATTGTCTTTCATTTTGATGGCATAATGAACACCATCGTCAAGCATGATGGCATTTTCTGGAATAACTTCCAGCTCATCAAACAGATTTGGATTTGGATTCTTAGCTTGTATCTCCACGCCTAGCTTCTTCATCAAATCTTCGTCGCGCCATGCAAAACGAATCATCAAAGTGTCATCCACGCAGTGATTAGGTTGAATACCATATTCTTTATATTCAGGCTTCTCACCACAAGTGGCCAATTCGTAGTTCCAACCATTGGCTTTATTAAGTGCCGACAGACGCTTGGCAAACTCTATCATCTGCTCCTGTGTCCATTCTTGGTAATGAACATTGTTGCGAATGAGGTTGTTCTTAACCTTCTTATAGGACTCAATATCGGCAAAGCTAAACACCAACTTTTCAGTATAGCCTTTGAGCTGATTGCCAATATACTCAATCTTATGCAACAAATCATCCATAGAGATTTGGTCGGTAAGAATCAAGGGATCGTAACGCCAAATCACATGACCTTTACCAAGCTTATCCACAAGTCGTTTGAAGGTATCAATACGCCTCTCAACAGAAGGCACACCTTTCTCAAGCCATTCAGCGACATAGTCATTAAGGGTGTACTGAACGTAACACTTTATCTTAGGTATATGCTGTTCTAACTTATCTAAGTGAGGGATTAACTTCTCTGGATTCTTCGACCAAAACACGATAAAGCGCGTATTCTGATACGACACATAAATTTTCTTTCCATTAAACGGATTTGTCCATGCTGAGTAGCCTTTCTCCAATCGATGAAAGAACCAGTCTGCATAGAAAGCAGGAATATCCGTGCTTCTACTTGCAGACACGATTTCTGGAACCTGAGCATCAGCCCAGGCTCCGTTATCGAGTTGTATTGTTGCCTTCTTCCAAGCCATAAATTACCAAATTAAAAATCAATATCGTTTTCCTCAATGACCTTATTTACGAGATAGTCTAAAACTTCTTTATGAAGTTTTCTTCCCTCTGTAATAATGGAAACATCTGTTTTGCTTTTACCAAAGAAACCGGATTGAATTTTACTCATTAGGTCTTGGTATGCTTGCGCAAAGGTGTCTACAGTCAACAAACGATGGTCTCTCGATAAATCAGCGTATTCCATTTTAAACAGGGCATCTCTAGCATTAAAAGATCCCATATTCATAAACATCATACCTTCGTCCTTATTAACAACGGAAGAGACCGTGTATTCTAAAGCCTCACGGTTATTTAGCATTACGAGTAAACGGGTTAATACAAGATTTATATCACTTTGATTGTTTTGTATAGCAAGACTCAAAAACAAATAAGCAATACTTGATAGCTGCTGTCTGTCATCAATGTCTGTACCCATATGACAAGAATACCATCATGCCCTTACCAAATTCGCCTGTATTAATAATTTTCTTAAGTTGGCTGGGATTATTTTGAAATGACCGCCATGCTTTATAAAGCGGATGATATACAGCATCACCGTCATCTCCTACACCTAATTGTGCTAATGCTTGGCTTACGTACAATTCTGTTTCAGTAAATTCTTTTTTCACTGAAGCTGAAGATTTAGAGGATGTTCCTGTTGGCACTTTTCGATACTCAATATCCACATTACGGTCATACATATGAAGAATACACTTTACGACCTTTCCATCTTTCAAAGAAACAGTGAGTCCATAATCTGTCATATCAACATCCTGAAAGCCAAAAGGAGTCTGAGCACTTACCATATATCCTCGAAGCGTTACTACGTTAGCAGTTGATTTGATGACACGCATAGGCTTAGCTGACATCTGAGGCTGACCGGTATCGCCATTAATCATACGAACGATATAGCCATCACCGCTTTTAAGTTGATAGCCACTACAGCCATTTACATTCTTTTCAACCTTTACAGTACGTGGACATTCTTGCAGACCTTTTACAGGATTGCCATTCTCGTAACGTTGATGTTGATTCGATTCGAACACAAATGGTGCAATACTAAGTTCTGCTGGTTTGGGAGCAGAAGTTGCGCTCGTTATTTGCCTTGAAGTCGTAGCTTGCGGCTTAGCAGCCGGTTGTGGCATAGAAGTTTTTGTTTCCTTCTTTCTGCCAAATATGAAATCTAATAGTCCCATAGTGTATTGTTTTTTGTTATGCAAGGATTAAATCCAAGCGTGTTATTATTTACCTATATTCCAATTGATATTGATATTGAAAGGAAAACGAACTCAGGCCTCAATCTTGCATTTACAGGTTTAAGATTATGTCGTAGAAGCTCTACTACCTATTTATTAACGTACTTATTCAAGTTGTTTATACTCTTCCTGGAAACGTCAAAGTAGCAATTTGGCGAGCCGTCCTTTAGGCGTTTGATACGGAATCCTGCATCATACATAGCCAAGATTACGCTGCCATTGTTAACATAATTTATTACGCCTTGGGTTTCAATATGGAGAGCACGTTCTATTAAATGTTTTAGCCCATAGGATGTGGAAGACGTATTGATTCTTCCAATAGGGCGAAGATAGCACGCAATTATATCTCGTGTAGCTTGTAGTTCAAGATCATTGAAATCCTTCACATTCAAAGAATTATCACCACCATTGAAACCACCGGGAGTTAGTCCACGAAGTTCTTCTTCGTCTTCGTATTGATAGAAATCATAACCGAGGTTCTTATAAAAATCTACTGTTGGCATATCTAATTCAATTTATTATTTTATAGTTACCAACGAAGGTGTTTCAATCATTCTAGTCACCAGCGACCGGAAATTGATTTTAAAATCCTCGTTCATATATTCTTTGTAGAGCGACATATCTTTCTGGCGTTGTCTGCGCACAATTCGGTCGATAATTTTGTCAAGTGCTTCTTCTGCAGCTTGTTTATCAGGATTACCCACAATGAGTGTAAGGTAGTCGTTGTCCTGCTTGACGGCATTGACAATGGCAGTAAGTTTGACTTTCTGCTCTTCAGGGGTAGTATCCCAACCTTTGAACCATTTATCATTGAATTCTTGCAGAATTACGTCGAGTTCTTCTTTTGCATCATCACTTGTGCCTGCACCTGCCATAGCTGCTTTGGTAGGATCGAGAACAGTTTCGCTAGAATCTAATTCTATCTTTTCATTCAATCCTGTACGGCGCAAACCATAAGTATTCAAGTCTACTGAATCCAATAGGTCTTTGAGGTCGTCACGGCCAGGCACATCTACATGCAAATTGGGAATTAAGAAACGAAGGAACCAGAACATCTTTTCCCAGTTGAGCACCTCATAATCCATGATGGCAGCTACACGAGAATAGACTTTTACAAACTGCTTGCATTTGATTTTGAAGTCTGCTTTACCATTCTCATCAAACTCAATCTCGTGGTTGAATCGATGAGCTGCAGCATCTGTAATGGGAACCCATTTATCAGGTTCTGCACCACTCATATAGATTTCCATGAATTGTTTGACGTCTTCTTCATCAAAGACCCCGATAGACAACAAAGTACTACGCAACTCATGTAGAATGTTAACGTCGGTAGGTTCAGACAAAGTTGTAGAAGTGTAAAAGGGACTGAAACTCTCTTCCATATCGTCCTTCTTATTGTAGAAGTCCAAAATAAAGAGGTCCTCACTACGCTTAGACAAATCTGGGGCTGCACGATTTAAGCGTGATAACGCCTGTACTGCCAACACACCTGCCAAAGGCTTATCAATGTACATGGCGCATAGTTTAGGTTGATCAAAACCTGTAAGGTACTTGTTGGCCACCACTAAAATTCGATTTTCGTCTGATTCAAACCTTTCTGCTGTTTCTGTTTCTGCAAAGCCATTTAGTCCGGCTTCGGTATAGGTAACGCCATTTACCTCTTTTTCACCAGAGAAGGCGATGAGAACTTTGTAAGGCAACTTTAGTTTTACCACAAGGTCGGTTAACGCTTTATAGTAGTGGATGGCGCATTCTATGTCCTTTGTTACAACCATTGCTTTGGCTTTGCCCTTTAGCTTTCGCTGGCGGAATACTTTACTATCGAAGTGCTGGAGCATAGTATCTGCCTTCACTGCGATGGTGTCAGGATGGCGCTCCACTGTACGACGCAGTAACTTTTGAGCTTTCTTTTCGTCATATTGTGGGTTATCCTCAATCGACTTGATAAGCTCATAGTAACTCTTATAGGTGGTATAGTTCACTAGCACATCCAAAATAAAGCCTTCTTCAATGGCCTGCTTCATACTGTATAGGTGGAAAGGATGGAATTTTCCTTCTTGATCTTGCCAACCAAAGCGCTCTAATGTTTCACGCTTCGGTGTACCTGTAAAGGCAAAGTATGAGCAGTTGCTCGACATCTTGCGGTCACGAATTAGTTTGGCTATCAACTCGTCTGTATCAGATCCTTCTTGGTCTGGATCACGTTGTACTGTAGTATTCATTTTGTCTGCGGCAATCCCACTTTGTGAAGAGTGGGCTTCGTCAATGATGATGGCGAAATTATGGTCACTAACGTCAGCAATAGTCCCACAGATAAAGGGAAATTTCTGTATTGTTGTTATCACAATTCTCTTGCCACCTTCTATAGCTGTTTTCAGTTCGTTTGAACTATCTGCATGAGCTATCGTTTTCTCACTTTGACCGAATGCCTTAATGTTATCAGTAATTTGTTTATCAAGGATACGACGGTCTGTTACAACAATCACAGTGTTAAATAGCTGTTGTCCCAATCCACGAGAACGCACAGTGCTTTCGGATAAAGCACAAGCCTTAATCAACTTAAAAGCCAGCCACGTCAATGAGTTTGATTTTCCAGAGCCTGCTGAATGTTCAATCAGATAACGCTTTCCTACACCCTTTTCTTCTACATCTGCAATCAGTTTATCTACCACATCCAATTGATGGAAACGTGGAAAGATTAGTTTCTTGGCATTTCTAAGGATATGAGGAACTTTTTTCTTTGTTTTCGTTTCTCCATAATCAAAGAGCGCGTAGTTCATGATGATGTCCGATAAAGTGGCCTTTGTCAGAATGCGCTCCCACATATAGGAAGTCTTGTAGCCATTTTCGTTTACAGGATTTCCTGCACCAAGGCCGTCAGGCAGACCTTGATTGAAGGGCATAAAAAAAGTCTTTCCTTCATTGAGCCGTGTGGTAAAATACACTTCATCTTTGTCCATGGTAAAGTGCGCCAAACATCGTCCGTAGTTCAGCAAAGGTTCTTTTGGATTGCGCTCTTCTTTGTACTGCTTGATGCCATTATAGCGAGCGGTCTGTCCTGTCCATGGATTTTTCAGTTCGATGGTAAATAAAGGCAATCCGTTCACACTAATCAGCAAGTCAATCTCCTGTCCGGGATTGGTTGATGAGAATGTTTGCTGGCGCGTTACGCAGAATTGGTTTTGTGCGTAAAGTCGTTTGCTCTCCTCACTGTCAGCCTCGGAAGGTTTGGGATAGAACAGTTTAATATCTTCAAGATTATCCAAATCCACACCTTTTCTTAACACTTCCAGAATGCCCTTGGTGGAGATGATTTTGGATATTTGTCTTGGTAAAGATTTTTCCAAATCTTTACCCTTGTGCTCTTTGAGCTTTTCGCTCTGCGTAGCTTTCAAAAATGACCATAAGCGCACAGTGTCGACGGCCAACTCTTTATTTAGGTCAGCAGGACGGCCCCAGTAAAACTTTTCGTTACCTGGGTTCTGCGTGTCAAAGTCAGCTATTTCTTTATTATGTTCTCGCTCTTCTTTAGTATTTCCTACAAGTGCTTGTTCTATCAGCCACTCAAAGGCTTGTTCGTTGCTCTTTGCAGATGTTACCATAAGCTTTTACTTTTTGAAGATGAATTTAACGATACGTTCGGCAACGATAGCTGTTGCGTCTTCAATATCTTTCTTTCCCCATTTATCCTTAGGGTATTTTGAAAGGTCCAGGGCCATGCCGTAACGACTGCCCTTATACCCGCGTTTACTCTGAATGGTACTGCCTTTTTTTGTCTTAAACCAGTCATTGCTGATTGATTTGTTGATGTCTTCTTCAAGCAGTATTTTATTTCCCAGTAAGTTGGCCAGTGCGTCAAACTCTTCCTTCGTTTTGATATGCGCATCCATGCGAATGGCCTCTATGTTATGTCCGCTCGCCGGCATGATATGTTCTACATTCACACGGTCGTCAAAATCAAAGTTGCGATTTTGCTCCTTAGCGTAAAGATACTCATTTAGGAAGACAAGAATGTTCTTGTCGTATTCCTTGAGATAATCGAGCACATCTTCCTTCTTCCAAGTAACTTCAATATGTTTGCTGAAATCAGCCTCAATCTGATAGATATCGTAGTTTTCGTCTACCAGACGGAAGTTCTCGTTGAAAAGGAAGGTCTTGAAATTGGAGGAAGAGAAACCTACATCACCCACTTCGATAATGGCAAACAAGCGGAGCAAGCATTCTGCTATTGGTTGTACGTCTTCAGGGCAAAGATCATTTACATCGAATCGGTAGAGATAGGCCATTAAAAACATCTTGAAGTTTTCATTAAACTTAAGCAGGAGTTTAATAATGGGGTAATCCTTTATCTTGTTCCAAGTCTGGAGTATTTTCTCGAAGGAATCGCAAAGTGCCATCGGCTCATTCAGAAGTTCTGAATGTTCGATGGTATAGTACTTACGAATACCGGGAGTGGTGACCTGGTTCAGTCCGTAGTGATTGTTCTTAGCACGGTTGATGTACATAAACTGTTGCAATACGGCATCTATATTCATCACCTTTCTTTGGCTAAGTTGGTTGGCCAACAGCGTGATTCCTTGCCATTTGTCGATGAATGTATCTTTATCGTCCTCTTTCGAAAATAATTGTGCAGAAATGATGTCGGCATCCGATAGCGGCATACCGGTGGAGTTGAGTGAATTAAACATGGTAATGGCCTGTTCTATCTGCCAACTCTTAATCTCAATAATTTGGCACTTACCTAGGAATATCTTGGCAAAGTTATTCAAATTTGACTCTGAGTACAAAAGCAACTTCTCGTAGAAATACTTGAAATTTCGGAAGAAATTGGTGTACTTATTGTCTTTTTGCTTGCGAGGTATTTTATGGACGGCTTTCTCGGCTTCAACGTAGGTCTCTGCCTCTATGATATTTTGGAAGTCATCTTTGTAGAGTTCATTGATACTCTTGTTTTCCAAGATGGTAATACCCTTTGCTTTATTCCAATCGTCTTGAATCTCTACTTGTTTCACATCATCAGCCTTATACAGAATTGTGTAGATGGCATCTTGACTTTTTGAAAGCCCCATATAGAGGGCTCTAGTATCAGGTCCTACTTGTATGGTGTCTAAAGCTTCTTTCAAGCGGAGCTGTAATGCTTTCAGAAGAAGAAGAAACGTTGTTGTGCGTTGCTGCCCATCAATCAAGTTCAGACAATTATCCGTGGAGCAATCAATAATGATTGTTCCAAAGAAATAAGGGTCGTCTGCTCCTGAGTCGATAAATGCCTCTATGTCTTGCCACAACTTATCGCAGTGCATAGTTGTCCATGAATAGCCTCTTTGGTATTCCGGAATACGGAATCTGTCATCTTTCCCCAATTTGGTATATTCACTGATAAGCCGTAAGTTCGGTTCTATATTTTTTGTTGCCATGTTATGATACTTTTATTTTGCCTGTTACTACTTCACTGATGATGATTTGCTTGCGTTCTTGAAGGAATGATATTTGTTTTTCTAATCTTCCTATGGCTAAATCAAACTCACCGACTTCTTTATCCAAATGAAAAACAATTCTTTTTTGCTCGTTGATTGGGGGAATTGGAATTTTTACTTTTTTCATTGCACCTTGCGTAAAATGAGGTACTCCCATTCCTGTTAGTAACAATTCTGTGTATTTTTTAAAACTGTCACATATTAAAAAATAGTGCAAATATCTATAGTCTAAATCTGGTTTTGGCGTTATAAATGCTAGTGAACCATTTGCAGTTGCTTCCCCTAAGGGAAGTTTATCAACTCTAGCACATTTACCAATACCGGCACCATCTTTTACTAATAAAATATCTCCAATTTTAAGCTTTATTTCAGGTGATTCATCATAGCGGAACTTATTGATGAAATTTACATTATCCCATTGCATCTTATTATTTACAATGTTGAATGCAGAAAGAAATACGTAACCACTATCAACATATTCATTTGCTTTAAGGCCTCGCCATCCAAGTCTTGCTCTAATCCTGGAAGAATAGCCTAATCTTACAAGTTCCCAATGTGATGGTATCTGTCCCAGCCAATTCAATCCTGAATTCTTCATTTCCACATTCTCGTCTAGCCCTTTCGTAACTGCACGCTGAATGATGATTTGCTTTCTTTCGTTGAGCAAATCAATCATACGCTGCTGTTGGACAATAGCTTTGTCTATTTCGGCAGTGGCCTTGTCGAGATAGGTAGCCATGGATTGTTGTTCCGCAATGGGAGGTATAGGCATATATTCAGACTTTAGCTTATTGTAGTCTATATTTTGCCCCTCTCTAATTCCTGTAACCGTGCTTTTGAGTAGATTTATAAAAATTGAAGACTTACCAAGAAACTTAAAATAATCTGTTGTAATATGGGTAGGTGTAAGAATTGTATATGCAGGGCTAATAATACCTCTGCAATGTGAGTATTCGATACCACCCTGAAAAGAACGCAGACTAATAACAAAATCGCCTATCTCGACTAGTTTGAGAGTCTCTAAATTCTTCAGTGCTTCAACTGTTCTAACTTCATAATCTTCTTTTTTTATAACGCCATAGCTTTGAGTAGCTGCCAAAAGAGGCTCTTTAGGAAAGCCTTTTTGACTGCGCTCAACAAAAGTGTACTTCATTTTTCTCAATGACCAGTGACTCGGGATTTCTCCAAGCCAATGTACACCGCTGTCCTTATAGCTACTATATTTCTCCATAAACCTACATCATTTTAAGTAATGATTCAATAAACCCTTGGCTCTGTCGATCTAAATCCAGAATATCACGCTCATTCTCCTCTAAAGAACGAAGCTTAGCAGGCTTATAGAAATACTTATTGAACGAAATCTCGCATCCAATTTTGGTAACAGGAAGGTTAATCCACGCTTCTGCCACATAAGGCTTTACTTCACGCTGCACATACTCCCAAATATCCTCCTTTACTGGAATCTTCTCTGTATCACGCAGGTCACTATCGGCTTCGTAAGTCACATAAGTACCATCCGTTTGCCGGTAATAGCCATAATCGGGCAAAAGACTTTCATCTATGCCGTAAGTAGCTAAGAAAGCTGGAATGTCCTTGTTCTTTGCCTTGAGTACTTTAGCAATGACAGGCTTTGCCGTTGGATCTTGTACTGCATTGGTACGCAAGATGTTTTTCAACTGGGCAGCAGTCAATTTTAATCCTAGTTCTTTGTTCGCCTTTTGGTTTAACGCAAGGAAAAGGTTGTAGTCATCGTATTCAGCCGTTCCCACTTTGTGCATGAACTTCATTGCAGCTTGTTGCAGAGCACGACGCTCTTGCCACTTCTTAGCACTCACCAAGGTAGCAAATTTCTTGTCCGTTAGCTTTAGCTCGTTCTCACTGAGGTATTCTTTGATATCAGTCACCTCTGCTTCGAGACCGCTAAACACCTTGTCTCCATACGTTTGGTAAAGCCACTTTGATAGTTCCATCATGGAAGAATCAAAAAGAAGTTCATCGCACTTAACGGCAGAGAAACGGCAGCGCAAACGTAGCGGACGCTCTATTTGTACGCTGTAATAGCGGAAGTCGTCACCATCAAAAATCTTGCTCGAAATGCGTACGTCATCATTTGCCTCACATTCGGTGCGATTCATGTAAATACGTACAATATCGTCTGCATCCTTAGGCGCTACCTCGCAGTTACGGCTACCCAGATTCTTGCGCAACTTGTCAAAAGCTTTGGAAGCATCAATAAGTTGCACCTTACGGTCTTGTTTATGATTGCTCAGCAACCATACATAGGTACTGATACCGGTATTATAGAAAATATTATTAGGCAATTGTACAATTGCATCCACCAAATTGTTCTCAATAAGATAGCGACGGATATTGGATTCACCAGAGCCTGCATCGCCTGTAAACAGAGATGAGCCATTGTGAATGGAAGCCACTCTTGAGCCTTGTGGTTGTGCTTCCAAGGACTTCATTTTATCCACTTCTTCGAGAATAAAGAGAAGTTGTCCATCACTTGTGCGAGGCGTAGAATCCACGATTTCTTCTTCTCCGATGAAATTAGTCAATTTCAAGTTGAAGCGTGCATCAAGCAGATCCTTATCATGATAAATTTTTTTCTTGTCCTCTTTCCATGATTTGCCATAAGGCGGATTAGTAAGCATATAACCAAACTGCTTATTATGGAAATGGTTCTCAGTGATTGTGTTGCCACGGTGCATACCTTCAGGATCCACTCCTTTAATAATAAAGTCACTCTTACAAATAGCATAAGTTTCAGGATTGACTTCTGTGCCATACATCTGAATGGCATTTGGTATTACGCCCATGTTAAGCAAGTAGTCACGGCCTTCTGTAAGCATACCGCCCGAACCACAAGCAGGATCATAGAGTGAAATAATTTTAGGGAGATTATCTTTTACGGGTTCAAATACCATCTTTGCCAACAGTTCAATCACATCACGAGGCGTGAAGTGTTCACCTGCTTCCTCATTGTTCTCTTCATTGAATCGACGGAGCAGTTCTTCAAACAATGTACCCATTTGAAGATTGGATACAGCCGGAAGCGGTAAACCGTCAGGATCGATCGCGGGACGGTCGGTCAGATTCAATCGAGGGTCTGTAATGCGCTCAATAATTGAAATCAGTCGGTCATTATCGGCTAGCTTCTTTACTTTCGCATAGAACTCAAAGTTCTTCAGCACATCCTTGACATTTTCACTATAGCCATTCAGGTATTCAATAAAATTGGCATAATTGATGTCGTTATTATCTGAGGATTGATTTTTCAGACGATTGAGCGTCCACTTTGAAATGTTATAATAAGTTTGCTTAGATTCATCTTTAAGTGCTTCCTCGTCTATATTATCTGCTAATCCTGCCTCTATTTGACTTTTGTATTCTTGTTCTACAGCTTCTTTGGTAGGTTCCAACAAAGCATCGAGGCGGCGCAGTACTACCATAGGAAGAATTACATCACGGTATTGACCGCGAAGAAACACATCACGCAGTACATCGTCTGCTATATTCCATATAAGGGCAATCAGTTGTTCCATGTTTTTTCTTACTTAAATTGTTCTTCTATATACTCAAAGAGTTCCGGATTATTTCTCATTGGATGCTGCAAACTGCGGCCACCATGAAATCCGTGCTCAAAGAGTTTTGTCTCACTTAACGCATCACCAGTGTACTCCTCTAGAAGTTCAAGCTTAAAGGTTTTATCTTTGGGCGCTGCTCCATTCCAGTAAGCACTATCGCCACGTTCTTGATTAGCGGCAGTAACAATGGTCTTGAAACGCACACATCGTTCGTCTGACATGAAGAGATAGACTATATCTCCAATTGCAAACCTTACTCTGTCCTGTCGCCAAGATATGTAACCTAACTCTTGAAGAGCTTTTGCATGGTTGCATTTTGATTTATTTGCGAATACCAACCAATTATAACTCATGCTTCTAATGTTTTTTGTGGAGTCGGTACTAACAAATCTCTAATGTCAACGCCTAAAGCTACTGCCACTCTTCTCAGTGTAGCAAGATCTGGCTGGGATGAATTGGTGCACCATTTTGAAACAGTAGCGGGATCTTTGTCCAATTCTGCAGCCAGCCATTTATTTGTTCGCTTGCGCTCTGCAAGAACAACTTTTATGCGATTCAAATCTTTCATTTCAATTTCTAGGTTTATTGCGTTTGGTACAAATTTAGTGATAATATATGGAATACGTATGAAAATATCTGTCTTTTCTCTTTTGAATTCATGTAATAACGACCATTTGAGAGGACTATGCTATCCGGTTTGCTCCATGTCTGCGACACCAAGCAAAACTCGGCTGATTGGCTTTTGCAACATGCGGAGGAGTTCAGTCCATTGCCACAGAGAGAAGCAGCAGGGTTTCACTACGCTCCACTCAGCTGTTTCTCACAGTGTCAATGAGGTCAGGTAGCTAGTCTTCAAACGGTGATTTCTCGATGGCTCTACCGAACGCAGACTGACGCTTGCGGAAGTAGAGCCATCGAATGGTTTAGGCGGTTAGCTCACGGATGTTGGCCGTCACTTCCGACTTATCGTATTTCATGCGATGCCGGAAGTGACGACCTTTTGGGGAAGATGCGCCATCCGGTTTGCTCCATGTCTGCGACACCGAGCAAAGTTCGGCTGATTGGTTTTTGCTACAAGTGGAGGGTTCTAGTCCATTGCCACAGAGAGAAGCAGCAGGGTTCCACAACGCTCCACTCAGCTGTTTCTCACAATGGCAATGAGGTTAGGCTGCTTGTCTTCAAATGAAAACATGCTCGATGGCTCTACCGAACGCAGGCTGACGCTTGCAGAAGTAGAGCCATCGAATGGTTTTGGAGATTAGCTCACGGATGTTGGCCGCCACTTCCGACTTATCGTATTGCATGCGATGCCGGAAGTGACGACCTTTTGGGGAGGATGTGCCATCCGGTTTGCTCCGTGTCGATGGACACCAAGCAAAGCCCGGCTGAATGGGTTTTGCAACAAGTGGAAGACTCCAGTCCGTTGCCATAGAGAGAACCTGCAAGGTTCCACTTCGCTTCACTTTGTAGGTTCTCACAACGGCAACGGTTTTCGGGAAGCACATCTTCAAGATGGCCAGAATACGGGGCTACGCGGACTTTCTGAGGAATATGTTTGAGATGACCTGTTAGAACTAATACTTTCCCTTGGAGTCCTAGTCTGGAACGTCTTGAAAACCATTGGATCTTCTTAGTCCAACTCGTTTTGTACGTGCAAAGGTACTGCGGACGGGAGAAACGTCAAGTGGCGCTGACGCTTTCGGACGGAGTACTTTCCGGCAGCCTTCCACAATTTGTGCCAAATTGGGTATTCCGTAAAGTCCTCTGTCCTCACACTTGCCTTATTCCCCCTAGAGTCCGCAGTGTAAGGAGGCACGAAAAAACGGTTTTCCCGACCAAGAAGCTCTAAAGGGTTTCACAAGAGGGAGAAGAATCGGAAACGTAACCAACTTAAATGATACAATTATGTGCAGACTTATGACAACACAGTTGGAGGAAGCCTTGAAAGGCTATCCTCTCTATTCCCAGGACGGCAAGGGAAAGGAAGCGATTTGCCGTGCCATCTTTGCGCTCGGTGGCGTGCGGTGGTTCATTCTTGAAGGCGAAAAGGAAGGAAACGACACCATTCTGTTCGGCATCGTCATGGGACTGATGGAGGATGAATACGGCTACATCTCCCTGAACGAGCTTTCTGAAATCGAACTGGACCTAACCAGACAGGGCTTCGGCAAACTGCAAGTCCGGCAGCAGGAAAACTTCCAGCCGACACCGCTGAAGAAACTGCGCGATAGCCGGCTGCAGGAGTTCCTTGCAAGAATGGGCAGTTGAGTATGACAATGAAGTAATAACAAAATGACCTGCCTTATCCGTCACGGACTGGGCAGGTCTCAAATAGTAGGTATAGTCTGAGATATGAAGAATGGAAATATATTCAGTATCGCAGCCCAACTCGGTTGGACTGCTTCCGCTCAGTACAAGGAAGGCAGGCTCTTCTTTGACTTCCAACGGAAGACCTTGAGCGGTGTGCCGTTTACCTTCACGGCAGAAATGAAGGACGGCAAGGTATGTAACCTGGTGAAGGAGATTGAGTCCTTCGTGGATGCCATCGAACCGGAGACTTGTGCTTCGGAGTGGGTGGTCCGGTCGGGCGCCGTGGCACCTTCCCGTTTCCGGCAGGCCGTGAGCGACATGGATGCCATCCGCACCGAAGCGTGGCTGTTGGCTTGCCAGCTTGCCGAGGCGGACGGCAAATCCGTCCTGGCAGGTCTGCCCTGGAGCCAGTGGAACTGAGTTCCGCAAGAAGGCAAGTCCAAAGGCAGCCCTCTATTCACGAGGGCTGTTCTTGAACTTGCGTCCTCTTCTTGGAAGACCCGCTTCCTTGTAGGCAATGAGGTCGCTTCCCCGGAAAAGGATGCCCCTTTTATCGGTGTAGATCCGGATAAAAGGCAAGGGTCGCTCGGGATTGTTGATGTAGTCATAGATGGTGCATCGGTGTACCCCGAGATAAAGGCAGGCTTCCTTGATGGTGTAGTTCCGGTCGGGAGCTATCGCTATCCATGTGTTCTTCAAGTCGGTCATAGGCATAAGCGTTTGATGCAGTAAAATTACGAAGAAAGCTCTTGTGTGACAATAGCTTCCGTGTGATGCAATGAGGGATTTTGGGTGACTTTGTGGGATTTTGTGATACCCCTTGCAAAAGGTTGCTCAAACATTCATCCGTCTTTCATCCAAGAATGGCACTTAGTGTGGTGTGCAGCCCCAAAAACAATGTGTTTTCTATGGGCGGCATATATTCGGGCGTTGATTCGGGTGACTGTTGACATCGCCCTTGAACCCTTCTCTCGGATTTCAGAATCCCCTCTATATCAATACTTTTCTTTTTTATAAAGAATAAAGAGTATAGATAGATGCCGGAAGAGTGTCAACGTGAGGATATGAACGAAAGTAGGCCAATGGTTTTTGTCAACGGGTGTCAACGATTGTCAACACTAATGGCTATATAGATGTATTTGATAATCAGTAGATAATGAATTATCAACCATGTCATTGCAAAATAAGGTGGGTCTGAGTGGAAACGATATGTTTTTTAAAAGAAGGAGAAGATGATGGAAAGCGGATGTAGTAGGCATAGCTTATGGTGATTACGAGGCTAAGTTTCTGTCGTGATACATGCTCATGGAATGAAGCAGGAAGATGACCGCTCACCGTTTTCTCATCTTGCCTACGAGGATATTTTTTTGTAAAGGTAGGCTGTCCCCACCAAACGTCAAATCCCTTGCAGAAAATCTTCCTCAAACAAGTTGAGCGTATTTTCTGCCCTGAATTTGCCTAATTGGTGGCTGCCAGCACTCTGAGAAAAGCAAAAAACATCCCTTCGGACAAGCTGCAAAACAGCAAAACAAGAGGGAAAAAATTCAGAGCGTATGACACACATGGACAATCACCTCAAGAAGCAGTTGGAAAAACCTCAGACATGGTTCTGCAAGTATTTCCCGAAACGCATCCGCAACGTCGGCGAAAAGGAAGTGGCTGACAGACAGATGGTATATGATTTCAAGGACGGACGAAGCTTTGAAGCAGTAGCACAAATGACTGCAGCAAGCCTAAAGGAGCAGTATGGCGATGGCTGCAAGGACATCACCTTTGTTCCGGTTCCGGCATCCACCTCCGAGAAGAACGAACTCCGCTACAAGGCATTTTGCGAGAGAGTCTGCGAACTGACCGGAGTTATCAACGGCTACGACCATGTAAAGGTAACCGGTGGTCGCCTTGCCATCCACGAGAACCGCAAGCTGGAGAAGGAAATCCGCAAGGTGAGCATCATCGAGTTTGATGAAATTTGGTTCAATGGCAAGAATATTGTTACCTTTGACGATGTAATCACTCGCGGCATCACTTGGGCTACCTATTCCGACCAATTGGAGAACTTGGGCGCATACGTTCTCAGTGGCATCTTCTTGGCAAAGACCCATTACAAAGTAAAAACGAACTGACAATGATAGAAAAGAAAACAACGAAGGTAAAGGCAACGGCAAAGGCGGTTGCCTTTACCGGACATAGAGAAATTTCCCATATTCATCAAGAACAAGTAAGGGAACGGCTGAAGGAAGCCGTGCTGCAAGCCATCCGTCAAGGAGCGAACAAGTTCTACTGCGGTATGTTATGCAAAGCTTTGCATAACATGCCTTATGTACACTAAAATATTATGCAAAGTATTTAGATACTAATGATTGTATAACATCCAGTTAATCGAAAATTAGCAAATATTACTTTACATAATATTGAATAGCTTTAGAAAGACTTAAGGAAGTCCATTAGTGTTTCGTTGTTTTGCCATATAGGTTCTGTTTCCGGAATCACTTTTATATATGCTTTCTCAATGGCTTCTCGTTTCATCTTAGAATCTGCACGTGCATAAACTTCTGTTGTTTGTACATTGGAATGCCCAAGAAAATCTCGTATATAAATTAATTCTACTCCAGCTTGTAAAAGGTGCATAGCACGGCTATGTCGAAGACTATGGCAACTTATTCCTTCAGGGATTAAAACCGGATTCTTTTTTCTTGCTTTTTGTACATAAATATTAAGTATATTCGATATTCCAGCTCGTGTTAATTTCTCACCCCATGTATTAGGAAATAGAGGATGTTGTGTATATTTCGCAGATAACAAATTGTTTTCTTCCATATATTTTTTTAGAATATCCAATTGTTTTTCCATAATGGGAACTATTCTTGACTTTCCCCCTTTCCCTGTAATACATACACTATATGGTTTACTAAAACGAATCGAAGAGGGTGACAAATTGACGATTTCTGAAACTCTTGCCCCTGTATCATACATAAGAGATAAAATTGCCAGATCTCTTCTACCTCGTTTTCGATTAATATCAGGTTGTTCTAACAAAAGCTGGATTCCTTCTATAGTCAGATACTTGACTAAATTAGTATTAGTCCTTTTGTTTTCAATTGTTATCACTTGGTTATATGCAGATATTTTATCAGGATTCCTATATTGTACATATTTTACAAATGAGCGAATTGCAGCAAGGCGCAGATTTCTTGTTGATGCGGTACATTTTCGTTCCGTTTCAAGCCAATCAAGAAACGATATGACGTTGTCCTTTGTAATCATAGACATTGTTATTTGTTCAGCCTTTATCCCCAACTCTTTCATATAACGGAGGTATAAGATAAAAGTATCTTTATAGGAATAGATGGTATTAGTTCTTGCTCCTTTTTCATGAGGAAGATACTTAATAAGAAAATCTGTCAGATATTTAGAGAAATCTGTTGGCTTCATAATTTTATATTTTAGGGAATACATTAAAACAAATGGCATCTACCTTTTCTAACAAATTAGGATATATGTCTTCTGTAAGTCTGACATAATTATTAGTGGCTTGATAAGATTTATGCCCTAAATAAGTGGATAGGATAGGCAAAGCGCAATACAAATCCATACCAGATTCTACCATTTTTGCTAAAGAATGAACAGCAAATGTGTGTCTCAAATCGTGTAGTCGTATGTTGTTCTTAGGTATTCCTGCAAACTGTAATATCTTCCTGAATCTACGATATATGCTGTCTTTATTGCACCTGCTCCCTTTTAATGTTACAAAAAATGGACTATCCAATGATATCCTAATTGGCAGTTTGTCTCGTTTTATGACATATTCTTTGAGGACCGTTGATAAAGTGGTGTCAAATGGAATCAGTCGGTCTTCACCATTTTTTGTGTCTCTAAGAATGCAGTAGTCTTCCTTAAGATTAATATCTTTATTATTTAACGAAACAGCTTCACTAATACGCATTCCTGTTGCATATAAAGTACGCATTAAAGCAGGCATCACTATAATTGAAGATCTTAAATCGTTATTTCCACTCTGATAATTGTCACAAGCCCAAAACAATTTTGCAATCTCTTCATGAGTGAAGATGTATGGAACAAAATTGTTTCGTAATATAGGCAATTTGATTATGTAGGAAGGAATTCCCCTTTTTGAAAGAAAAGAAGAAAAAGAATTCAACAATATGCACCTATGATAATGTGTACTTGCCGATTCATTTTCTCTTCTTTTACACCATTGTTCAGAAATAACTTTAGTGATACCTATAGCCTCATTATAATTCTGCAATATGAACTGATCAAAATCAGAGAATACACTTTCAACATATGTGTATTTGAAACCCATATTGCGTTTTACGGCAATTAATTCTTCTATGTACGGCGCATAAATACTATGATAAGTCTTACTCATAAAAATATCCTCCTTTCTGACTGTAAAATTTTGGATCTACTTCTGGAACTGATAAGGTACACTGCTTCAATGCTTGCATGTCAACTCTTAGATAGTATTTTGTTGTTTCTGTACTGCTATGACCAAGAACTTCACTTATGACAGGTAGTTTCACTTTTTCCGATAAAAGCAATGCTGCTAGAGAATGCCGTAACGCATGAGCACCGTGATGTTTATTTCTTGTATCAATCTTGGCTATGGCGAAATACTTTCTTGCTATTTGAGTTATCAGAAATGCATTTATCTTTTTATATGGACTATATGACTGTAAGAATACATATTGTGAATTAGATTTTTTACGTCCATAACGTAAATACTCTATAATGGAGTTGCCGATTTCTGGTAAGAGTGGCAAAACAAGCCCTTTGCCTGTTTTGTATTGAACAAGCTTAATAATGTTATGTTCCCAATGTATATTCTCAAATTTTAGATTTGCTATATCAGACGCTCTTAAACCGAGAACAGATGCGAGGCATAATATAGCATAATCGCGCTTACCTATCGCTGTACTTCTATCAACAGATATCAGTATCTTTCTTATCTCTTCCTCGCTATACACTGAAGGAAGTTTAGGCTGTTTATTATAGTGCTCCTTTGGTATAATGGAAGCCAAATCCACTTTTATATATTGGTTATTATATAAATATCTCAAGAATGGTCTTACATAATGTATGAATTTGTTTCCATATGATTTATATTTAAAATCATTCCGCAAATAATTGAGGATAACCGATTCTGTTAAATCGCTTATCTTTAATATATTATGAGCAGTAAGATATTCCCAAAAACGACCCAAGTTCAGTCTGTCATGATTAATGGTAAGGATTGAAATTCTATCTTGCTTTCGTTGTTCCATATACTGTAACATCAAAAAGCCTATTTCTCCTTCAAATTTGAAATTCATCTTTTTTACCACAACCTTACCGTATAGTAAGAAATCTTTGAATAAGAAGATTGAAGCAAATATACTTTTTTCACTTCGGCTTAATGTGTGCAAATCTTTTCCTCCTGATATTTCAAGCAGGAATGCGTCACAAATGTCAGGTGTTGGGCACTCCACTTGATGGACGACCATAAATTGTTTTAAACGATTCCACACAAGGACATGATTCCGCAAAGTCCTTTCTTTTCGATGATATTCTTTTTTCAGAATATTCAAAATTGATGAAGAAACCTCTTCAAATGTTTTGTTTTTTTGATACATACTTAATTAATAATTGATTACACACTCTAATGTAACAAAATTATTATGTATAGAATATAGATGTAACAATAATTATAACTATGTATGTATCAGATTATAGACAACTTTATCTTTACATAACATTTTAGTGTACATAAGGCATGGCACTCGGTTTCGACATGATGGCAGCAGAAGAAGTCCTTTCTCTCAAGTTGAGCATCCCCATGCTGAAACTGGTAGCAGTCGTTCCATTCAAGGGACAGAGTGCTTCGTGGTCTATGGTGGAACAGCAGCGGTATGCCTATATCCTTTCCAAGGCAGACGATGTGGTGCATCTGAGCGAAGACTACTTCAACGGATGCTATTTCAAGCGTAATGACTACATGCTGTCGCATTCCGGCAGTGTGATTGCCTACTTTGACGGCAAGCCGAAGGGTGGTACTGCCTACACCTGTCGCAAGGCAAGGGAGAAACGGATGCCTGTTGTCAATGTGTATTAGGCAAGCGATGTTATACGCTTTTCATAGATTTTTCTGAAAAGTGTATAACATTATTCGGAAAACTGCTTATCTTTTGTGCTGAAATAGTGTTTAGACCATGGATAATCAGGAAAAACAAGCGATAAATCAAACGGAAAACCAGCCCAAGAAACCCGGAAGAGGTGGTAAAAGACCCGGTGCAGGTCGTCCTAAGGGAGATGGCACCAGTAAACTCTATGCGTTCCGGGCCGATAAGGAAGTGGCTGCCTATCTGGACAGTCAGGAGAACAAGACGGACTTCATCAAGAAATGTATCACCCGGCAGATGGAAGTAGCTAAAAGCAGGCAGGAAGAGGAAGCCTTGATGCAGTTGGGGGAAGTGGTGCCTACCAGCCGTATTAAGCCGTTGACACTGCCTTTTTTTGATGTGAAGGTGGTGGCCGGTTTCCCCATTCCTTTGAACAACGATGAACTGGCGCAGGACATCGAGGTGTTGAAGATGCTGTGTCCACACCCGGACTCTTCGTTCTTGATCCGTGTGCAGGGTCGTTCGATGATAGAAGCCGGAGTGAATGATGGCGACATCATCATTGTCGATAAGAGTGAACGGAATCCCACAGAGAAACAGATTGCGGTCTGTGAACTGAATGGAGAATACACGCTGAAACGGGTTTGCAGGAAGGGAGGAAGCCTCTGGCTGGTTCCGGCCAATCCCGAGTACCCCGAGATTGAAATCACTGATGGCGATGATTTCAGTGTGTGGGGAGTCGTGACATATATCATCCATAAGCCTATCTTTTGATAATTCTTTATGATAGCATTGGTTGATTGTAACAGCTTCTTCTGTTCTGTGGAGAAGGTTTTCCACCCCGGACTGAACGGAAAGCCCGTCTGTGTACTTTCCTGCAACGATGGCTGCATTGTGGCCTTGACTCCGGAAGCCAAGGCACTGGGACTGCGCCGTGGAGACCCCATCTTCAAGAAGAAGGATATAGTACAGCACTATGGGGTGAAGCTGTTCTCTACGAACATGTATCTCTATGCGGCCATGTCCAAACGGGTGAACAACATTCTGCGGTCTGCTGTGCCTCATTCAGAAGTCTATTCGATTGATGAATCCTTCCTCTATCTGGATGGGCTGGAGAAGTTCCATAACCTGGAGGACTACATGCGTGGAGTGGTGGAGAAGGTCCGGCTCTATACGAACATCCCGGTTAGTGTAGGAATTGCACATACCAAGACTTTGGCGAAGATTGGAAGCAAGTTTGCCAAGCAGTACAAAGGCTACCGCTCAGTGTGTATGATAGACAATGAAGATAAGCGACGGAAAGCGTTGGCGCTCTTTAAGTTGGCAGATGTGTGGGGAATCGGCAAACAGACCCTGGCCAAACTGAACTATCTGGGCATCCGTACTCCTTTGGAATTTGCTAACAAGAAGGAAAGTTGGGTGCGAAGCCACTTCACCAAGCCGGGACTGCAGACGTGGAAGGAACTGAACGGCATTTCGTGTATCGACACTTCGGAAGTAGCGCAACGTCAGACCATCTGTACCAGCCGGAGTTTTGGGAACTTGGTTATGGACTATGATGCGTTGCAAGCATCGGTCGCTAGTTTTGCGGGCAGTTGCGCCAACAAGCTACGGGGACAGCACTCGCTGACTTCGGCCGTGACGGTCTTTGTGTCGAGCAACCGCTTCCGGGAGGACCTTCCTCAGTACTCCAACGGGCAGACCAGGATCCTGCCCATGCCGACCTCGGATACGATCGAAATTACGCAGGCGGCGCTGGCTGTGCTGAAGGAGATTTACCGGGAAGGCATCAGTTACAAGAAGACGGGAGTCATTCTCGGAGACATCACCGATGCTTCCTATATCCAGCAGAATCTCTTTGACGAAGTGAAGAACCGGCCGGAACGGATGCAGCTGATGAAGCGTATTGATGAACTGAACCACCGCTTCGGCTTGCGGAAGATACATCTGGCCGTGGAGGGCGAAGAAAAGCAGGCCTGGCATGCCAAGAGTGAATTCAGGAGTGGCAATTATCTGTCGGACTTAAAGGAGATACTGACGATTCAGATTTAGTGATGCTGGGATTGTCACTATATTTATGTGGTTGTTTATCAAAATTCCTACAATTAAGGTTAAAGAAAGAATATCAATTGGCAAATATGCCAATTATTACTATCTTTGCATTGTTTTGATAACATTTAAAGGTGGCGGCAACACTTACAATGCGGCAGAATAATTATGACAAATAAAAATGAACTTTCCTTTTTGGAAATTCCCAATCAATCATCCGCGCAGATAATTAGCCGGAACGAGGTAGAGGTAATAGCTCCCGATGGTGAGGTCTTTACCGTGTTATGCCAGATAGGTGCTTATACAAACAAGGAGACACAAGCCATTGAACTCCACTGGTTGGAGTCTTTGTTTGACAAGAACTTTTCCGCTGATAAAGAGGAAATGATTAATGCTATTTGGCGAGAATCCATGCAATTTGCTATTGGTGGCGGAATAATAGGCATCAGTACAGGCACTCGCCATAAGGATAGAGCGCGTATCGGGGAACGTATTCGCCAAATCCGTATGGATAGAGGCATGGAAGCTCGTGATTTAGCAAGACTTGCCGGTGTAGATGCAGCTAATCTGTGTCGTATCGAGAATGGTAAGTATTCTGTAGGGCTGGATATTTTATCCAAGATAGCAGCAGCTTTGGGGAAGAAAATTGATTTTGTTGACCTTTAATAGCTTGTTATGGTTGATATTGATGATTACAAAGTAGAGGTTTCTTGTGAATATAAGGGAGAAACCTATTCCGTACGAGATAACGGTGCTATTATGAGACACCCTAAAAAAGGCGGACGAACAAGATCGTTGGATGGTAAATGGACATTTGGAAAGAAGAATGAAGCCAATGGTTATATGTTCTTTTCTTCTAACATTCGTGTTCATCAAGTTGTTGCTACAGCTTTTTGGGGGCAAAATAAGGAGGAAGGAATGGTGGTTGACCATAAAGATACCAACAGATGCAACAACAGAGCTGAGAATCTTCACTGGGTAACGAGACTTGAAAATGTATTGAACAATCCGATTACTCGCAGAAGAATTATCAATATTTGTGGAAGTGTAGAAGCTTTTCTCAAGAATCCAGCTTTGATACGGGATAGTTCTGCTGACCCTAATTTTATCTGGATGCGTACTGTTTCTGAGGAAGAAGCTGCGAAATGTAAAGCTAACCTAGAACGGTGGAGTAAAGAGGATGTAGAATTTTTAAATCCACCTAAAGGCAACGGTTTAGGTGAATGGATTTATGGTGATGTGCGACCCTATAATTCCCGTAATGACGTTCTTCATGAATGGAGGCCAATACCCCAACATCTTGAATTTGGAAAGTCAGATGAAGAACAAGTAGAACTTGAAGAAGATCCAATGTCTAGTTTCGATGAGTCATTAACCCCCAATGTACTACAAGAGGATTGGAGAACTCCTACAGAATTTTCTTTATGTCCTTCTGAAGTTCTGTCATTAGAGGCATATTATGCATCACTTGAGAAAGGAAAAGTCTTTTATTCTAATACTTATGGTTCAGGCATTATCATTGAAGCAGCAATTTCTGATGACAAAAAAGAATTGTGTGTTGCGACCCATAATCCTGAAGCATTAAAGAATTGGGGCATTACATACATCTATATCTTGGACGGGAAGTACATTCATCGGAGTGGTGGAACATTCTTTTCAGAGATAGGTGCTTTAAAAGCAATAACACTTTTCCAAGGTAAAGAATGGACAGGTGGCGATTGCATAGATGATTACTGCTAATCAGTAAGTTTACATATATTTAAAGGGAAAAGATTATCATATAAGATAGTCCTTTCCCTTTTGTCATCAAGATAGAATAGCTCAAAAAATGGTATAAAACGCATTTTGTGGATTCTTTTTGGATATGATTAGTTTTTTCTAATGGAATAACTGTTTATTATACTGATATACAAGCGAAAAACGCAGTTGTTTGATGTTTGTTGGAAGTACAACTAAACAAATGGAACAAAGGGAAAGAATACTCTAAATGGAATATTCTTTCCCTTTGTTCATAATGGGTGCCCTTAAACCGATAAGGGCTCACGGGTTACTTCCGGATGGCAGACTGCAATGATGGGTTCACCCAGTGCATCCTCGATGGCAATCAGCGTATCGATGGTGAAGTTGTGCGTGCCGCGCATCCATCTGCTGATTTCGGACTCTTTCTTTCCCAGACGCAGTGCAAGGTCTTTCTGTTTCAGACCTTTGGCTTTCAGTATCTCGTGTATTCTGTCCACGATTTTGAAAGACAAATCGACCATGCGCCTGATTTCAGGATTCACCTTCCGGCGTCTCGCTTCGATTATACTACTCGTTTTCATATCGTGTAAAATTTAAGTTGCCTATCAGTTCCTTATCTACCAAAATGATTTTACCATCCTTGATGCGTGAAGCAACAAAACGGCTGGTGTCTATCAACATTTCCACGTAGGGAGCAAGCGTTTCGCTGTTCTGCCAGGAGTTGGCATCCTTGATGCCTCCGTTGCCGAATATGAGGATTTTGTCTGAAATTCTCAGGCAGTAGAGCCGCAGCTTGTTGCCTATATCAATCGGTATGACTCCTACACCGTCACCATATTTACCCTCAGGGCGGAAATAACGTTCCAGTGCGCCGTTTTCTCCAATCTTGTCTAGCCATGCGATGATGGTGTCTATTTCATCATCGTATGCACAGCCTTCGGGAAACTTTTCAAAGAAGCGTTCAAGCTCGCTGAGTTCTTCTTCTTCCAAGTGGATGCTGTAGAAGTTTACATGGTCATGTTCTTCAATCAATTCAATGTGATATTTCTGTTCCATCTTAACATAAAAGTTAATCGTAATGCAAATATAAATACTTTCTCTCAAACATCAAAACTTAACTTATAAATTAACTTTTGAGTGGATAATAGGACTGATTATTCCGATTCTTCGCTATCTTCCGCTATCGCTTCCGTTTCCAAATCCAGTCCGAACATCTCCTTGAGCTGCAGGTAATCAAAGCACATGGCTTTCGGTCGGTTGGCTCTGATACGTCGGAACACCTTGCCATCCTTCTCTTCGATGATGTAGTCCGGTGTGCCGTTCAACAGCATGATGTGGAACCGGTCCTGTTTCAATCCGAGAAAAGCAGGATGGGATTTCAGGTAAGAGAGAATGGTGGACCACGACGAGCGGTTGGCCGTGATGTTCTGGGTGGAGTTCCGGCTGCTGAACAGCGAGGAAATGGCCGCCATGTTCAGATAAAGAATCGGGTGGGCTTCCTTGAACTCGATGTCCATGTTCGTCAGCATCGGACGGAACTTCGTGAGGTAACGGATGTTGAAGTGTACCTTCTCCACGCATTTGCCGATACTCTGCCAGCCCTGGAGCATATTCCAGAAGTCTGCCACCTCGGAACTTTCTTTGGCCAGCTCATTCTGGTTGCGCATACCGCTGATGCAGGCCTCCAGCATCTGGGGGTAGTTGAACGGCAGGTTCAGCACGGTTTCCAGCGTTCGGAAAGCTGCCAGCGGAATCACCCAGTTGCCGAAGATACGGTCATGAATCTGTTCATCCTCCATCCGGATGGCCAGTTCGTTCTTGGTGATGCCGTACAGGGTCGAGAAATTCTTCTCAAAGAGGTCACGGTATTTGAGAATCTCCAGGGTCAAATGGGTCAAGCCTAAGTTACAGATGGCCTGCAGCTCTTCGTAGTTCTTCTTTTCCAGCACGCTGAAGGTGGTCTTGGAATATTCCAAAAACAGCACACGGGTATAGAGCGCCATGTCCTGAGTAGGCTTTTCCTGACCGCAGATGACCACTCCGGTCGTTACAATGGTCTGGGTGGCCATACCGTCCGTCTGGGTGTTCTTTTTGGTCTGCCCACCGCCGCCCCAAAGGCCCTTGAGAAAGGCAATCTTACGGATGTCGAGGTCGTTCTTGTATTCGTCAAACACGACAAGAATATTTACAGCCTGGGAAACCCGGTCGTTCATGGCCGGAACGGAAGCCACACCCATGTTGGGCGGCTCCGCATCGTGCAGGAAGAAAGCCTCCAGACTGGTAGCCAGCGTGGTCTTACCTGTACCTTTCTCGCCGAACAGGTTCAGGATGGGGAAATGCCGGGTCTTCCGATATACGATGTCACGGAATAGGGTAGCAAGCAGATAGCCGAAAGCCACCCGGGCATTGTTTCCGAAGACGGTGGTCAGCTTTTCTACATAGTCGTAGAGCAAGGCGCCGCTCTTGTTGGTATGCACCATCAGACGCTCAAACTGGAAGATTTCCGTGTTGTCGCGGTAAATCTTGGAGGTCGCCGGAATGTAGTAGGCATTATTCTGGTTGTCGGTGATGATGCCCATGTCATCCACTTCATGGAACTCGCCGTCCTGAACAATGCCGTTACCGAAGGCAAAGAACTCCTTGCTTTCGTTCCAACCCAACTTGCGGATGCGTTCGGCAGTTCGGGTGCGGGCATAAAGGAACTCCTTGACATTGTTGAGCTTTTCAATCTTTCCCAACCACAGAAAATTGCCGCAGGAACCTATCTTCTGTTGGAAGTTGGCAATGGACACCAGGTCGGATTCCTTCAATTCCACCATGCAGGTTTCACGGAACGAATTGGTGAGCCGGAACAGACGGACACCATTGCTCTCGTCATGGATGTGGAAGAGGGGTTCCATCACGAAGTTGGAGAGACGGATGGGGTCTTCATCATCTTTCCCCATACAGAAATAACAGTTGTTGCGGACGAAAAGCTCCACCTGCCGGAGCGCATCCGTTTCTTCCTGCTTCCGGTCCATGGTTGGTGTGCGGCTGTTCTTTTTGGATTCGTTCCGTACCTGCTCTACGGCACTCCGCCACAGCCGGGTCTTGCCGTGGATCTTTCCCAGCTGCTCGATGCACCGGGTATAGACCATCTGGTCCTTTACATAGCGCAGCAGTCCGGCAATCCGGCTGACGCATTGACCCTCTTCTGCAAGCGAATCCACTTGGGCAAATAGCTTCTCGGCCATCCAGACAATGAAATACTTTTCCTTCAGGTTGCGGTAGATGTCCATGTCCAGAATGTAGCTGTCCGCATCATTCTTGACAAGCACTTCCCGTTGGGCGTCTTTCGGGATAGTCCCTTCGTACTTTTCCTGCAATTCTTCTTCCGTCAGTTCTCGCAAACCGAACGGCAGTTCCCTAACGGTGACGTTGAATCCTTTCTGTATGGCCAAGGCGCCGTTTTCCATGACCGCCTTGAAGCCGGGCCCGTAGGGACTGCCTTTGGCTAAATCCGTATCGGGAATGAAACAGAGCGAACTGGTGTAGTGCTTCAGGATCTCAAACTGGTTTTCGTTCCAAGCTGTTCCGAGGGTGGCCACTGTGTTCTCCAATCCGATGGACTGCAGGCGCAGCACATCCGGCGCTCCTTCCACGATGATGAAGTTGGCCGCGTCACGCAGACGGAAAGCCCGGTCAATGCCGAACAAGGTTTCTCCCTTGGTGTAAAGCAGGCTGGTGATGGAGTTGATGTATTTGGGCGCTTTGGGATGGGCGCCGATATACCGGGCCGTATAAGCGATGATGCGTCCCCATTTGTTCCGGATGGGAATCATGATCCGTTCCCGAAACATCGGATAAAGCTTGCCTTCCTCGTTTTTTCGGAGCATCCCCAGTTCAATCAGAAACTTTTCGTTCAGTGCCTGCTGACGGCAATAGTCCATGAACGCATGGCTTTCCCTGGGCGCATAACCGATACCCGCTTCTGCACAGAAGTTCTCCGGCCATCGGTTGTAGGCATACTCCCGGGCATGACGGCTGTCGTCATTGGCGGCCACGCGCAGATGGTCTGTAAAGAAGGTCTGTACCTTTTCCAGTACGGCATACAGAGAATCCTTGTGAGCTTGTTTCGCCTTGTCGGCATCCGTACGCTCTTCATCATATTCGTCCTCCATCAGGATGTTGAACTTCTCGGCCAGCAAGCGGACAGCCTGCTGAAAGTTCAGGTTCTCCTTTTCCATAATAAAGGAGATGCCGTCACCGCCCCGGTTGCAGCCGAAGCAGTGATAGAGGTTCTTGTTCAGGTTGATAGAGAAGGAGGGTGTGTTTTCGCTATGGAACGGACAGAGTCCTTTCATGCTGGTACGTCCGTCCTTGGCTAGTTTGACGTACTGCCCCACTACGGTCTCGATGGGCAGTTCCCTGACTTTATCAAGTGTATCTTCGCTGATCATAGCATGCGGAGTTTAAGCCAGCAGTCCAGGATGGACTGGCCGGAATATTTCAGACGGCGGGAAGTAACCGGATTGATGGGCTGTATGTAGCCGTTCATCCGGTATTTACGCAATGTCTTGTAGCAGACACCCAGTTCCGCACAAGCTCTTTTTACTGAATAGACCCCCAAAGGATCTACTATTGGCTTTGATTCTATCATATCTTTCTACTTTTTGGATATACCAATGGCCTATGAGAATGGGGTACACCAGATTTGTGTGGTATTCTCATTACATATTCAAATTGATAAAATCCAGTTCCTACTATTATGGTTTGTCTCCCAATAATGAATTAAGTGGCTATACTCTGGGAGGATGACGAGGTTAAGTATAGTTGCTGTCGTTTTTAATCTAGTCTTTTTTATCTTGCTTACGTACTCGTTTAGTTCTTATTTGAACTTTTTTAAAGTAGTCTTGAGTGGTACGCTGTAGAAGTCTAAGGTCTGCAGTTCTGTATTCTAACTTACCTGGTCGTTTGCACGGCTCAACCTTCCCTTCTTTCCGCCAGCGTTCAACATTACGTCTGCCAAATAATCTCCAGGCCTTGTTTTGACTGATGTATTCAGGGTCATCATGGGTGGATTGAATCATGTTGGCAATTCTAGCTGCTAGGTCATCGGCGAACTCTTCGTATGGAATCATTCGGTCCGAGAATTCTAGGACATTCATAGAACTCAGGTTTACTCTACGAAACTCGTGTAACCATAATCGTGTGGGTCTCCCGATTTGTTCTGGTTTTGAACTGTCGGTTGAGAATCATTCCCAGTTCGGAAGCTTGTGTTCGAACACTTTTCATCTTTTCGATGGGGAACTCCATGCTTTCGCCTACTTCAAGAGAAACGAGCGCAGGACGGATTTTTGTAGAAATTTCATTCATAAAACTTTGATGTTTGATGTTTAATGTTTAACTTTGCCCCATGGTTATGGGTTTGTACACCGCAAATTAAATGATTTATGTTTATATAACCAATAAATGTTTGATGTTTTTTGAGCTTCAATTAAAAATTTCGTTCGGATACTATGAGTATAGGAATAAAACATGTTCATATAGGCAGGGAGATTGATAAACGACGTCTAGAGCTAGGTATCAGTAAATCAGAGCTTGGACGGCGCATTCATGTACCCCAGCAGCATATCAACCGCATTCTGGAGAAAGAAACCATCGACACAGGCAAACTTATAGATATAAGTGTAGCCTTGGAGAAGAATTTCTTTGATCTGTATGCTTCCGATACGCACAACGTATCTGCATATTTAGCAGCAGTGTCCATTCATGGAGATGCCAATAATATGATTGGCGAGTCGGAAGTGGCGAGTGAGCTGTCCCAAACGAAAGTTGTTTTGGAGGAAAAAGACAAGACCATTCAAGTTCTAAATGACGAGATCAAGCGTCTAGAGGAATCTCTTGAAGATAAAACACTCATCATATCCTTCTATAAGGAGAAGGTGGGTGAACCCATAAAGAAATAACCGTAGTATTAACCATAGTTGCCTAGTCTGGAGAGATTGGTAGAGCTTGTAGTGAGTACAAGATTTTAGTGAAGAAATTGATTTGAGTTGCAGAGTCAGAGCTTGCCATCAAAGTGTAAGCATCTGATAGTTAAGCCAACTTTTCAACGATGCCTTTAAGCCATGATGGAAAATCCATCAAACTTTAAGCTTTAAATAAACATTCGCTTACACTCCGCTTACAACGATAGTGTTAGCAGTTGAATATCATAGCTATATTAGAGTGGCGCAGGCTGCTGTTGAGGAATAATTCATTCAACTTTAAATCATTCAATAAACTTCCGCTTACACTGGGCTTACACCCAAAAGCGAAGTGAATGGTTTTCAGCACTATATTAGTGTGGCGCAAGCAGCGGTAGAAGAAGCTTAAAAAATAGCTAAATATTAAAAAAGGTCAGGCGGTTAACCTTTATCACAAGGTATTATCGCCTGACCTTTTTTTAGTATGTTTGTTATGTAGAACGATATACTTCTCAAAGTCTTTCAGAAAGTCCTAAGTCTTTTTGAGAGAGATGAAAATCCTCATCAACTATTCGTCACACAATGTATCAGAATTTCCGCCACGACGCGGACTGGAAGATAATATCAGCACTTTCTTTGCCATAATTCGTATTTTAAGAGTTATTTTTGTTTCTTTTCCAACGGCAAAGATAAACTATCCGCCAATAATTTCTGTAGATAATTTACAGATAAAATAACCTCGATTACGGATTCTTCTTTCCTCTTATCTAAAATTCGTAAATCCCTCTTGCAAATAGGGAAATTCCCTATATAAATAGTAATATTCTCTTTATAGTATCATTTTCCCCACCTATTTTTGCAGTATAAGAAAAAAACAGTAAACTAAAATCAAATGGATTATGAAAACAAAGATAAGAGAATGCTTCGGTCTATTGGTATTTGTCCTAACCATGCTTAGTTTGACTTCATGCGAAGTAGAAATAGATAGTTGGTATGATAATGATGATTATAGTGAGGTATATTATAGAAAGACACATGAACTGTGCAGCCGTACATGGCAGGAAAGTTGGGAGCAAGATGGAAAATATTACACCCAGCGATTGGACTTTTATGAAAATCGGACCGGAAAAGACTATATACGAGTGGAGTATCGAGATGGCTGCGTAACTGAAGACATATATTACTTTGATTGGAATTGGGATAACAATACACAAACATGTATCCGTATGAAATACGGACCGGATGACGTCTCTTATTTTGAACGCATCTGGATGAGCGACAATACACTAAGTGGTTTGCTTGACGGTACAGAAGTTTATTTTAAAGGAAGGTATTAGGAAAAAAGAACGAGGTGGCTGTCAAAAGGCAGTCGCCTCGTTTCCATATCAGTACTTTCTTTGATAATGTAGATAAAGTTATTCGTTCTTCAGACTGAGAATGGGGTTTTCGTTGGCTATCCGCCATGACTTGATAATCACACAGCCCACGATGAACGCCAATACAACGATGAATACACCTGTATAAAACAGCCAATCGGTAGTCATTACATCCCGAAACTGCGACTTCCATACCATTCCTGTATAGTGCGAAAGAACAACGCCTATCAATATGGCCGGTACAGCGATACGGATGACATCTGTTGACAACATCAGCAAAATGCCTTTCACTTCCGCCCCATTAATCTTGCGGATGGCAATTTCCTTACTCCGACGCCGTATCTCATCATTAATATAACCTACCAATCCCATCAGTGTGATGGCTAAGATAGCAATGGTTGCCAAAATGATAGAATCCCGAAAAACGCGTTCTGAATGGAAAGAACGTTCCATCTGTTTTGCATAAGAGGTAAACTGTACGTTATCTTGCGGATAAAGTTTCTTCATTTCTTCGTTCAAGCGTTTGAGGTTATCATCAAACGGTTCTTTCAGCCTCACATGCATTACATTGCCACGTCCGCTGCTCCAACGAATCTCGACCGGCTCCATTTGCGCCGCATCAATAAATCTGAACCCATCCAATATACCTGTCACCGTACCATGTTCGGGTACATACTCACCTACTCCGTTATTGTCCCACTTCATGGCACGCACAAATTCTTCGTTGACCAGTATTTCCCCTTCGGCTGTCGGTGCTTTTCCCGTTTTCAACCTCATCCCTATAAAATTAAAGAACTCCCTGTCAAAGAAAGTCAGGCGCGGAGAAAAAATCATATTGCCACTATTGTCATTCACCGGATAAGGAGACGGAAATCCCAACATTCCGGCTTCTGCCGTAGCAGCCCCTTCCACGTATGGCAGGTTATGAAGCAAACTGAGTGTGTTGTCCACATGCTCATACGAATCATAAACAGACGCCAACCGTTCCATATTGTAGCCTAAATCTTTTGACATCGTATAATGATATTGAGAAAAGACTACACACGTCATCCCGACTAAGAATGCCGTACCTGCAAATTGCACAAAAAGTAACGGATACTTCCAGCGTTTCTTGTTTTCAGTGTATTGGCGGAAAACCTGGGTAACAGGAATTGAAGAAAAGAACCGTCCCGGCATGATACCTCCTATGAAGAACAGAAACAGCACCACCAAAGCAGGAGCCCAAATGTTTTGCAAGCTAAACAGTTCTCCGACAGGTGTCTGAATCAGTTCTTCTATTTTTTCATTGAAATTGAGAATGATAAAAGCAATCAAAGCTAAAGATATACATACGATTATGGCTGTTTCCCACAAAAACATTCCGAATATGCCTCCTGTACCTGCCCCATTGCATTTGTGTACGCCAATGGCTTTGGCACGGTAAGCCAGCGAAGAGAGAGAAATAAGCACGTAATTCAATGTCGCGGTGAACAGTAATGCTATTGCAAGTATACCCATAATATAAAGCATTTTCACTGTATTCCAATTGTCGAGATGCAGTCTGCGCAATGGAGAAACCATTACCTCAATACCTTTTACTCCAAACTTTCCATAGTGGTCCATGGGCATATATTGGCTCATGATGATAGACGTTATACCTTTATTGATAATTTCCGCATCTGCTTTTGAATGCTTCAGGCGGACAAAAGCCTGATAATTGCCACCGGTGTTCCATCCCAATCCGCCTTTGTAATATTTCGTGCGATTGGCAATAGAGATAACGGCTTTCGGGCGATATAATGTGGTATTCAGAGGGATATCGGCATAAATACCTTTGACTATAAAAGGCTGATAATCTCCACCAATATTGTATAACAATGTTTTTCCTACCGCACCATCACTTCCGAAAACCTCTTTGGCAAAGGATTCGGACAAGAATATCATATCCGGGTTAGCTAAATCAAGCGCATTGCCTTTGTATAAAGGAAGCCCCATTGTTTGAAAAAAAGCAGAATCGACCATAAGAACAGTTTCCCTATAAGCTTTATTTCCATGAGACATCTTCCCATAAGCCTCTGTTACTGTCGTAAAACTTTCCACTTGAGCGGAAAAGTGCCGGGCAATCGCAGCAGCAGTAGGATAAATGTTATTGCCATGAAGCGGCTTTCCACCATCCCACCCTGTTTTTACCACATACAGCTGTTCGTTGTCCCGGTAAAAATTATCATAGCTCAATTCGTATGCTACTTTAGCAATCAAAATAACGGAGACAAGCAAACCTAAAGTAATGGATACCACTTTGACTATATTTGAACCTTTTCCACGAATGACATTTTGGATAGCATATTTCAATTGTTTCATTGCATTATGGTGTTTTATTTATGACTACTCAATACTAATTACTAATTTATTCTGATTTGATACTCTTTACCGGATTTTCATTAGCAATGCGCCACGCTCTGATTACCACACAGGTCACGACAAGCAACATTACGAACAAAGCAACTCCAATAAAATATAAAACATTCAAATTTATCTGTTCCGGAAATTGTTCAAGCCATACTCGTCCGGTAGAATAAGCTATTAAAGTTCCTATACATACAGAAGGTATCGATACATTCAATATGTCACGAATCAACAAGCGAAGAATACCGGTAGCTTCCGCACCATTCACTTTGCGAATGGCAATTTCTTTGGAACGGCGTTGAGTTTCGTCATTCACATAACCTATCACACCCATAATAACAATAAGAAGAATGAATCCCGAAGTAATCCACACAGAATTACGGAAACGATAGACATCTTTATAAACCGTATCCAACATATTGCTTACCAATTGAAACTGCAAGGAAACATTCGGATAGGTCTTGTCTACAAATTCATCCAGTTTTTTCTTATTCTCCACATACGGTTGTTTCAGGCGGACGTTGAAGGTGTTGCTCGCATCTTTGACACAAAGTAAGGCAATAGGCGACTGTTCATGAAGAAAGGTAAAGTTACGCACATCACGAAACACACCGACAATGGTTCCTGCTTTAGAAAAATTATTCAATCTCTTTCCAACGGCTCCATCCGACCATTTCATCAAACGCACCACTTCCTCATTAACCAGCAAGTCTCCCGGATTCTTCATCGGACTTCCTTCTATTATCTTTATTCCCATTACATCCGTATAATCGGAAGTACACGAATTCCAATTCAAGTTTCCAATACGTTCTCCACTGTTACTAACTAGCGGACGTGTCCAATACTCACCGATTACATTGCAAGTAGAGCGTGCAACACTTTCCACCATAGGCTGACGACGGATATTGTCGGCTATGTTTTCAGCTTCTTCCGGTTGAAGAGAGACATTAGCCGCAACCAGTCCCGGAACTTTTATTCCCATATCGCGGTTCATCAAATGATTATATTGCAACAAGGTTACCAATAATAAACCTAATACAAAAGAGACTCCTGTAAACTGTACAAATAGCAAAGAACGTTTCCAGCCTTTTTGGGCATTCGTATATCGTCGGAACACCTGTGTGACGGGAATGCGTGCAAACAATCTTCCCGGCAATACTCCTGTCAGCACAAACAAGACAAGAATGGTTAATGCAGGTACCCATAAAGTTTCCCATGTAAAAAGGGCAGGCAAAGTAACTGACAGCAAATCTTCTATAACCTCTTGTGCATTGATTATTATGAATAAACTGATGACAACGGATAGAAGAACAATGATACCTGTCTCCATCATGAACATCCCGAAAACATTACCGGTACTTGCTCCGCTACACTTATGTACACCAACCATTTTAGCTCGACGACTCATGGCAGCAATAGCAATCAGCATATAGTTCATGATAGCAACAAAGAAAATAGCAAACCCCAAGAAGCCGTATATAACAAGACGTTTGACTGTATCCAAACTTTCCAAATGGTAGTTAACCAGCGGAATAGCACTATACTCACAGATAAAATTATAAAAGCCGGTTGATGTATATTTCTCTATCACACTCTGAATCCTTTTATTCACAACTTCAATATCGGAAGCATTGCGCAAACGCAATAATGAAAGAAATACATCATTACCTTTCCATCCGTAACCTGCTATATAACCGTCTTTGTTATGGATAGAGATTACCAAATCACAATAAAAGATAGTGTTTTTCGGAATTTCCTTGTATACTCCCCGTATTGTCACTTCGATTTGCTTATCCAATGTAAGTGTTTTCCCTATCGGGTCTTCATCGCCAAAGCATTTACGTGCAAAACGTTCAGACACATAACCCGAACCGGGTACAGCCATATCTTTCACATTACCTTTCAGCATCGGAATGCCCAAAGTCTGGAAAAAGCAAGTGTCTGCCAATAAGTATTTGACGTTATTCAGCAGTTTGTCTTCTTTATATAGATTCCAGGCATTATCGGGATAAATGCAAGTGGCACTTTCGATTTGTTCGGGTAGATTTTCAGCCAGCGCTGCTGCTACAGGAGCAAATAATGTATAATCATAATTATCTCCATCATCCCCCACTATTTTTCCCGATTTAGAATCAATAAACAGTTCACGAGCTAAAGCCAGACGTTCTGCATCAGGATAACACTTCTCATAGCTTAATTCAAAAGCGATTTGCGAGAATAGCAATATGCCGATAGTCAGTCCGAGTGAAAGAGAGATGAGCTTCGTCACATTACTTCCACGCCCGTGAAGAATCGTCTGGATTGCATAATATAATTGTTTCATCTGTGTTGTCTTGGGCTGTTACTCTTTGACGTTTGCTACAATGCTACCATCAAACAAATGGATAATTCGATGCGCAAAACTTGCATCGTGTTGTGAGTGAGTCACCATAACAATGCTGGTACCCTCTTTATTCAGTTCCGTCAATAAATTCATAACTTCGCTTCCGTTCTTTGAGTCCAAATTACCGGTAGGTTCGTCCGCCAAAATCAGTTTCGGATTAGTTATCACGGCACGTGCAATGGCAACACGCTGTTGCTGACCTCCCGATAACTGTTGAGGGAAATGCTTGGCACGATGACTGAGATTCATACGTTTCAATATTTCGAGGACACGCTCTTTGCGTTCACTCGCCTTAATACCCAAGTAAGTCAAAGGTAGCTCCACATTTTCAAACACATTCAGCTCATCTATCAGATTGAAGCTCTGAAAGACAAAACCTATTACTCCTTTGCGGAGTTGTGTACGCTCCTTCTCTTTCAATCCTGCCACTTCCTTATCTATCAACTTATAACTTCCTTCGGTTGGGTTATCCAGTAATCCCAAAATATTCAGCAGAGTAGATTTGCCGCAACCGGAAGGTCCCATGATAGCAACAAATTCTCCTTCTTTGACTTCCATACTTACGTGGTTCAATGCTATGGTCTCCACTTCTGAAGTGCGAAACACTTTACTCAAATTCTCAATCTGTATCATATTCGTTTTTATTGTTTAATTATTCACTTTTAATACTGTTCACCGGATTATCATTTGCTATTCTCCATGTCTTTATCACTACACAACCAATGATAAAAAGTAAAGAGACAAAAGCTATCAGGATATAATAGTATATCGGAAATTCAGCCGTTTCAGAAAACTGGTCCGTCCACAAAGCTCCCAAATACCAGGCCCCCAATGTTCCGATACACACCGCAGGCATTGAAGTCCAAAATATATCTTTCGAAAGCAAAAGCAAAATAGAAGACGCCTCTGCCCCATTTACCTTACGAATGGCTATTTCCTTACTGCGACGTTGCATCTCATCATTAATATAACCAATCAATCCCATCAAGGTAACAAAAAGGATGGTTATGGTGGCCATTAGCGCAACACTTCGAAAATCGACCACAGTGCTGATTTGTAGTTCTGTTGCCCGTGTTTCAGACACAAAATTCAAATCTCCATCCGGCCAAATATTCTTCACATCTTCATTGAGTTTCTTTAAGTTCTCATCAAACGGCTCTTTCAGCTTTACTTGAATACAGCCACTAAAATCAGAACGATATTGGAATACAACCGGTTCCTCCGGCACGAAAATAGGATTAGATGAACGAAAATCTTCCGTCACTCCCACAATAGTACCCAATATTTCATCATTGTTACGAACCTGGCGACCGATAGGATTCTCTTTCCAATGCATAACTTCCAGGAACTTCCGGTTAACCACAACTTCATCCTGTTGCTTCAGGTTACGTCCTTCTTTCAGTTTTATTCCCACAAACGGAAGATAGTCTTTGTCAATTGCATTGCCTCGCATACTATATTGATTTCCGCTTTCCGTAGTAACCTGGCAACCACTCATACCTTCATATAGAGGCAGACTGCTACTTGCAACAGCTTCTACATAAGGCAAATTTTGAAAAGTAGAGCGTGCGTTTTCAGGATTACTGAAATAGTAATAGGTAAAAGCCATGCGTTCTGTGGTGAAACCTCGGTCTATATTAGTCATGTGATTGGATTGCACCAATACAAGCGCCAACAATGCAAAGATGAATGCCGTACCGGTAAATTGGATGAAAAGTAACGGACGCTTCCAGCTTTTCTTGCCTTCCGTATATCTGCGAAAGACCTGCGTAACCGGTATTCTTGAAAATTGTAATCCCGGCAATACACCACCCACTATGAAGATAAATAAAACGGCACAAACCGGTGCCCATAGATTCTCATAAGTAAACATGGCCTCCAGACTGGCATCTGCCATTCTTTCAAGCGGTTCTTGGAAATTAAGCATAAGGAAAGCCATCAATAGGACAGAGAGGAAAATAAGAATCCCTGTTTCCCACAGAAACATTTTCATGATTCCCCAATCTGACGCTCCATTACACTTGTGCACACCAATGATTTTGGCACGGCGACTCAGTGAAGAAATGGAAATTAGCACATAGTTCAATGTAACAGTAAACAATAGAATACCTGCTAAGATAAGCAATACCCAAATAATACCCATGCCATCATAATTCATAGCCAGTCTTAAATCCGAAAAGGGAATCAGGCGAAGCGACCAAGTATAATTCTTATCCTTATCTTCCTGCGGAATATATTTTTCCAACATTTGGTCTATGCGACTATTTATCGTTTCCATGTCGGAAGGATGGCGTAAGCGAATATAAGCAAAATAACTGTCACCTCCATTCCACCCCCAATAGTCCCAGCCATATTTTCGTGTGGTAGCCATAGATATGATAACCCTCAAATCATAAAATGTAGAATTCTCAGGATAGTCTTCATAAACACCTTTTATGGTCATCGGCATGCTTTTATTCAAATTCACAACCTTGCCGACAGGATCAGTCCCGGCAAACATTTCTTGTGCCAAGCTCCGGCTGATAAACAGTATATCGGGATTATTCATTTCCGAAGCCTGCCCTTGCAGTATCTTTGTTCTCATTGTCTTAAAGAAACAACTGTCGGCTATCAATACACCCGGACTGAAACGAACGTCATCCTTATAAAGAGAAGTTCCTCCCCACCAGAAATGCGTTGTTGTGGCACTTTCCACTTCTTTGGGAAAACTTTCGGCTATGGCACCGGCCATAGGGCCCATTGTCATAAAGCCGGTGTCCTTCTCTCCGTTATGATTCCATTCAATCTGCACTGCAGCCAGACATTCGGAATCCTCATAGCAAGTATCATAATTAAACTCGAAGGCTTCGCGCGCGAATATCAAGATACTGACCGTCAAACCCAGAGTCAGCGAGATAACCTTTATAAGATTAGCCCCACGCCCATGAATCAATGTCTGAATTACATAATAAAGTTCTTTCATATTTTATTTTTTGTTTCTATTCGTTCTCTTAAAGAATAATGCAGAAAACGTGCCAAAGTCACAGTTCTCTATAAATAAGAGCTTTAGTTATTTCATTCCGCCCCGATAGTGTCTAATAATTAGACAGCAGTGTATGATAATTAGACAACAATGGTTTATTGCTGTTCCAAAAAGCTTATGTCTAATAATTAGACACTGCTTAGGAGGTTAGGCGCCAAATACTTATCTTTGTTTCAAGAATAAACCAAAAGATTATAGATATGCAAGGAACCATAATTGTGGTAGACGATAATAAAGGGGTGCTTTCTGCCGTTAAGCTGCTGTTGAAGAATAGCTTTGAGCGTATCATTACCCTCACCTCACCTATCACACTGCCTGCCGTGCTGCGTGAAGAGAATGCACAGGTGGTATTGCTTGATATGAACTTCAGCAGTGGGCTTAATACCGGCAATGAAGGGCTTTACTGGTTGCACGAAATAAAAAAAATGCAACCGTCATTACCCGTCGTGCTATTTACTGCTTACGCTGATATCGATTTGGCTGTACGTGGTATAAAAGAAGGAGCCGCGGATTTTATCGTGAAACCTTGGGATAATACCCGATTGGTAGATACACTGTCAGCTACATGCCGAAACAGTTCTAAAGGAAAGAAAAAAGCAGAACTCCGCAGGGTGGTATCATCAATGTATTGGGGTGAAAGCAATGCCATGAAACAGTTGAGGACACTGATAGAGAAGGTAGCCCAAACAGATGCAAATATCCTGATTACCGGAGAGAATGGTACCGGGAAGGAAATGCTGGCACGCGAAATCCATGCGCTTTCCGAACGATGCCGGCGCAATATGGTAACGGTGGATATGGGTGCCGTTACTGAATCTTTGTTTGAAAGCGAATTGTTCGGGCATGTAAAAGGTTCGTTCACCGACGCCCATTCCGACCGGCAAGGAAAATTCGAAGCGGCTCATGAAGGTACTCTCTTTTTGGACGAAATAGGCAATTTGCCTTATCACCTGCAATCCAAGCTCCTTACTGCCATTCAACAGCGTAGTGTGGTGCGTGTGGGCAGCAATGATCCCATTCCTGTAGATATCCGTTTGATTTGCGCCACTAATTGCAATTTGGAAGAGATGGTACTCAAAGGCAGGTTTAGGGAGGATTTATTATACAGAATAAACACCATCCATATTGAAATTCCTCCTTTACGTGACAGAAAAGAAGATATTATCCCCCTTGCCGAACGGTTTATCGACCGTTTCTGTAAGCAGTATGACAAAGGAAATATCATTCTTTCCTCTTCCGCAAAGGACAAGCTGCGCGAGCATCCTTGGTATGGGAATATTCGGGAACTGGAGCACGCCATTGAGAAGGCTGTCATCATTAACGAAGATGGAATATTGAATAACGAACATTTTCACTTTCCCCGTAAAGCCGGCACGCCTCCTGCCGAAGCTGCCGTCTCCACATTGGAAGAAATGGAGTTGCAGATGATTCAAAGAGCCATGGAAAAATGTAACGGAAACCTTTCGGCCGTGGCTGCCCAACTGGGAATAACGCGTCAGACCTTATATAATAAAATGAAGAAATTCGGTTTATGATGAAAAAAGTGACTGCCTCTTTTATCTTCCGCCTACTTGTTGTTGTCGCATTGGCGACATCCGGTTTATGGCTGTATATGCACCACAATTGGTTATGGTTATGCCTTGTCGTTCCCTTATTCTTCGTTTCAATATATTGGTTTCATCGCCTGTATACCTATAATACAAGAAAAGTGGCATTTTTGCTTGACGCCATTGAGAATGACGACCCGGCTGTGCGATTCTATGAACATAGCCCCGACAAAGACAATTCATCGGTCAACATGATGCTGAACCGCATAGCGCGAATCTTATATAATGTAAAACAGGAAACAGCCCAACGTGAGAAGTATTACGAGCTGATTCTTGACTTCGTGGAAACAGGAATCGTTGTACTCAACAGTAAAGGTGCTGTCTATCAAAAAAATAAAAAAGCAACGCAACTATTGGGAATGGACGTATTTACACATACCAAACAACTATCCCGCATTTCAGACGAACTGAAAAAAGTGATGGAAGAAGCTCTTCCGGGAGATAAATCACAAGTACAGGTCAGTACGGAGCGCGGTACAATCAATCTGGCACTACGCGTGTCGGGCATAAATATCAAAGAGGAAGAACTACGTATTATCGCTCTCAGCGATATCAACCGCGAGTTGGACGAACGGGAGATTGATTCATGGATTCGGCTTACCCGGGTTTTAACTCACGAAATCATGAACTCCCTTACTCCCGTCACTTCGTTGAGTGAAACCTTGCTGCAATTACCGGGAGCTGAAAACGAGGAGATGCGGCAAGGATTGGAAACGATTCACACGACAGGCAAAGGACTGATAAATTTCGTCATGTCTTATCGCAAACTGACACGTCTTCCTTCACCGGAACCTTCACTGTTCTATGTACGTCCCTTCCTCGAAAGAATGATAAAACTGGCGTGTCATCAGCATCCTTGTCCTCATATCAGCATTTCCCTGCATGAAGCGAAAGACGATTTGATTGTCTTTGCCGACGAGAACCTCATTGCTCAAGTGGTGACTAACCTGCTTAAAAACGCCATTCAAGCAATTGGTGATACACCGGACGGACTAATCACCCTGAGAGCATACTGTGACGAACAGGAAAGTGTACATATCGAGATTGCTAATAATGGTCCTGTGATCGACCCCGAAGCTGCCGAACAGATTTTTATTCCTTTCTTTACCACCAAAGAAGAAGGAAGCGGAATCGGTCTGAGCTTGAGCAAACAAATTATGAGACTTAGCGGTGGCACACTGACATTGTTGCCTTATAAAGAAGACAGGCAGACTACCACATTTGCATTGGTGTTCAGTTAAATTCTTCTATTGACCCAAAATCAAATAAAAAATCTCCTTTCACTACTGTCAATCAAAAACTATATTTCAGTTCTTTATGACAGCAGAGAAAAGAGATTTATATCTAAAAAGTATTTGAGTATTTTTTAGTTCCCTGATTTTTACTTAGCCACTTTTTCCAATCTCTTCATAATAGAGAACATAAATAAAGCAGCAACCAGACAGCATACAATCAATACACTCCATACCATCCACAACTGCATTTCACCCCAAATCTTACCAATTTCACCAACCAACTTATTACCTAATGCAGTAGCTACAAACCAACCACCCATCATCAATCCTTTATATTTGGGAGGTGCAACTTTAGAAACAAATGAAATACCCATTGGTGATAGCAGCAATTCAGCAAAAGTCAACACCAAATAAGTAGAAATCAACCAATTAGGAGATACTAATTGAGAAGAAGAAATACCATTCGCTTCCACTTCCGACGGTGTGGGAAGTCCCATAGAACCCATAGCCAAAATAGCAAAACCAATCGCAGCAATAAGCATACCAAACGCAATTTTACGAGGTGCGGAAGGTTCTTTTCCGGCTTTAGCCAAAGAGCTAAATACAGCTAAGGATACCGGAGTCAAAGCAACAACGAAGAAGGGGTTGAATTGCTGGAATATCTGGGGAAGAATAGGCAGAGTTGCATCCATCGTACTATAATTTACTCCCAAAAGAATAATGACAGCAACTGCTACAATACCTGAAATAGTTTTGCTTTTACTAATTTTAGATTGAAAGAAAGAAAAACCAGCGTAAACCAATACAATCAGTAAAGTAAGATTCCATACACTAAAGCCTAACCGATCGAGCCCTTCAGCAGAATGAGCTGTATAGTCACGGGCAAAGAAAGTCATGGTAAGACCATTTTGATGGAATGCCATCCAAAAGAAAATAACGACAGCAAATACAAGACACAAAGCAATAATGCGTTGTTTTGTCTCAGCTGGAGTAAGTTCTTCGGAAGTAGCAGCCTGTTGTGTACTCTTATTGGCGTTAGCTTGTTTTGTATTGACATCTGCATGTTTAAACGTAGAACGGAATGCATAATAAATAATGATAGAAATAATCAATGAGATACAAGCTACACCAAAACCATAATTATAAGCTTCCCCCAATTTATCAATATATGTAGAACAGAATGATGCAGTATCACCAGCAAAATTCTGAGCTACTTTCAGGCTTTCAAGTAATTGTGAACCCTCAGGAGTTATGGTTCCATTTTGAAACTGGTGTGCCAAAGCCGGAATCTGTCCATCGTATGTTAAGTTAGATTTTGCCAACATCCAGTTTGTTATTTCTGTCGCCATTGTAGGGGCATATAAGGCACCGATATTAATAGCCATATAGAAAATACTAAATGCCGAATCGCGCTTACTTCTGTATTCAGGAGCATCATAGAGATTTCCTACCATTACTTGCAGGTTACCTTTAAATAAACCGGTACCTAATGCAATCATTGTCAATGCACCGAACATCATCCATTTAGCGATATCATTTCCTGCAGGAATAGAAAGTAGCAGATAACCGAAAAACATGACAAAAACACCTGTGGTCACCATCTTTCCATAACCAAATTTATCGGCTAACCAACCACCGATTAGAGGAGTAAAATAAACACCAGCCAAGAATGTAGAAAAAATCTCGGATGTTTCGGCTGCCGTATATCCAAACTTAGCTTGCAAAAAGAGTGTGAAAATCGCAAGCATTGTGTAATAACCAAAGCGTTCGCCGGTATTGGCGAGAGCTAACGCATATAAGCCTTTAGGCTGTCCTTCAAACATAAGTAATAAGATTTATAATTAATAGTTAATATTGATTTTTTGCAAAGATATAACTTTTAGCCAATCTGAAAAAAAAAGAACCACGAAAGTGGCTCTTTTTGCATGATTATTCGATGAAAAGGGATGTTACTTCCGCTTTAGCTTCTTTTATAAGGTCATTGGGAGCAATTTTAATTTGTAATCCCCGTATGCCGGCACTGATATAAATAAACGGATATTCAGTGCATGTTTCATGTATATAAGTGGGAAAGTGTTTCTTCATGCCAATGGGAGAACAGCCGCCACGGATATATCCCGTCAAAGGAAGCAGTTCTTTCATCGGAATCAAGTCACATTTCTTATTGCCCGATACTTTGGCAGCCAGTTTTAAGTCTACCTCGTGTTCTCCGGGGATAACACAGACAAAATGCCCTGTTTTATCTCCGTGAAGTACCAAGGTCTTAAATACCTGCTCTATATTTTCTCCCAAACTGGCAGCTACATGAATGGCACTCAAATCATTTTCATCCACCTCATAAGGAATCAGCTCATAAGAAACCTTAGCCTTATCAAGCAGACGCGCTGCATTTGTTTTTGCTATTTTCTCTTTCATACCGAATAATCTTAATTCTTTAATTCTTCTTTGATAAATCGGGGTGTATAGCCTTTACTACTCTTAGCTACTTCTTCGGGAGTACCTGTGGATAGAAGTTGTCCTCCGCCGCGTCCTCCTTCCGGCCCCATATCTATAATATAATCCGCCAGTTTGATGACATCCAGGTTATGTTCGATAACGATAACCGTATTTCCTTTGTCCACTAATCTGTTGAGCACGGTCATCAGCACACGGATATCTTCAAAGTGCAAGCCGGTGGTAGGTTCATCCAATATATATAAAGTTTTTCCCGTATCGCGCTTGGAAAGCTCTGTCGCCAATTTCACACGCTGGCTTTCTCCACCGGACAAGGTGGTGGAAGGTTGTCCCAACTTGATATACCCCAGCCCTACTTCCTGCAAGACTTTTATTTTATTCAGAATCTGAGGTACGTTCTCAAAGAACTCCACAGCCCGGTTAATAGTCATATCCAGCACATCGGCTATGGATTTTCCCTTAAAACGCACTTCCAGCGTTTCACGGTTATAACGTTTGCCATGACATACTTCACATGGGACCAGGACATCAGGCAGGAAATTCATTTCAATTGTCTTGTAACCGTTACCGCCACAAGCTTCGCAACGTCCTCCGGTCACATTGAATGAAAAACGTCCCGGTTTATAGCCGCGTATCTTCGCTTCGGGCAGATTGACAAAAAGATTTCTTATATCCGAAAAGACTCCGGTATACGTTGCCGGATTGGAACGGGGTGTTCGTCCCAAAGGAGATTGGTCTACGTTCACCACCTTGTCTATATTTTCCAGCCCTTCTATGCTGTCGTATGCCAACGGGTCTTGCAGGGAGCGATAAAAATGCTGAGACAGGATAGGTTGCAGAGTATCATTGATCAAGGTGGATTTCCCACTGCCCGACACCCCTGTCACACAGATAAGTTTTCCCAATGGAAACTCCACATCCACATTTTTCAGGTTGTTTCCCCTCGCACCCTTCAGCCATAAGGATTTTCCGTTTCCTGCCCTTCGTTCAGATGGAATCTCCAGCTTCATCTTCCCGTTTAAATATTGCGAGGTAAGTGTCTCTGTCTTAACCATTTCCTGCGGAGTTCCGGCGAATACTACCTCACCCCCCAAACGGCCGGCTTTCGGTCCCATGTCCACTACATAGTCTGCGGCCAACATCATATCCTTATCATGTTCCACCACAATGACAGAGTTGCCTGTATCCCGAAGTTTCTTCAATGAATTGATAAGTCGGAGATTGTCGCGCTGGTGAAGTCCGATACTCGGCTCATCCAATATATAGAGTACATTCACCAATTGTGAACCGATTTGAGTTGCCAAACGGATGCGCTGGCTTTCTCCTCCCGAAAGAGACACCGAGGTGCGGTTCAATGACAGATAGTCCAAGCCCACATCAAGCAAGAAACGCAAACGAGTACGAATTTCCTTTAATATCTCGCTCGCAATTCTGCGTTGTTTATCCTCTAAAAATTCATCTACCTTCATCAGCCAATCATACAACTCATTGATATCCATACTGGCCAATTCATAGATGTTCTTATCGTGTATGCGGAAATGCAATGCCTCCCTGTTCAATCTGGCTCCCTTACATTCGGGACAGACATCGGTCTTGGCAAACTGCTCCGCCCATTTCTGAGCTGTAGCGGAAGCATCTTTTTCCTGCATCATCTGTATGTACTTCACTATTCCTTCATACGTCACAAAATAGTCGGAAGAAGTATGGATGAGGCTGCTTTTTATCTTAATCCGCTCATCGGAACCATAAAGAATTTCATCAATGGCTTCGTCTGTCAAGTCCTTGACAGGTGTCTTTATGCTGAAATCATATTTTTCAAGCAATGCTTCTATCTGCCAGAATATCATTGCATTTTTATACTTGCCCAGAGGTGCTATGGCACCTTCATAAATAGACAATTCACGATCAGGAATCACTTTGTCTACATCAATAAGGTTGACATATCCCAATCCTTTACATCGCGGACAAGCTCCTTGCGGAGAATTAAATGAAAAATTGTGGGGAGCAGGTTCTTTATAGGACAACCCTGTAACCGGACACATCAGGCGTTTGCTGTAATGGCGTACCGTTTCTGTTTCCGCATCCAATATCATAATCAGTCCATCCCCTTGCTGCATGGCAGTTGCAACACTTTGCTTCAAGCGTTTCTCATCCTTTTCATTTACAACCAGTTTATCAATGACCACCTCTATATCATGGTTCTTATAACGGTCGAGTTTCATGCCGTGAACAATCTCACGCACTTCCCCATCCACACGCACATACAAATAACCTTTTTTCCTCACCTGTTCGAAAAGTTCTTTGTAATGACCTTTACGTGTACGCACCAACGGAGCCAGCATAAAAATCTTTTTGCCTTGATAATCTTTATGAATCAGTTCAAGAATCTGTTCTTCGGTGTATTTCACCATTTTTTCTCCCGAGAGATAAGAATATGCAATACCTGCACGGGCAAACAACAAGCGAAGATAGTCATACACTTCGGTTGTTGTACCTACGGTAGAACGCGGATTCTTATTCGTTGTTTTCTGCTCTATAGAAATCACCGGACTCAATCCTGTTATCTTATCTACATCAGGACGTTCCATTCCACCCAGAAAATTACGGGCATATGCAGAGAATGTTTCTATGTATCTGCGTTGTCCCTCAGCAAAGATAGTATCAAATGCCAATGAAGATTTACCGCTACCGCTAAGTCCGGTTATCACAGTCAGGCTGTTACGTGGAATTTCTACATCTATATCTTTTAAATTATGCACACGGGCACCGTATACATTAATTAATTCTTTATCTTCAATCATATATTTATGCTTTCAGCTACTTTTGGCAGGCAAATTTAATGCTTCTGGACGAAATAATTAATTAAAAAGCCTAATATTATTTGCTATTCTTTCCATATAATGTGAATAAAACAGTTTTTTTTGTACTTTTGCCCCTTAGTATAATCAACACACTACAAATGAAATTTATTCAAGCATTATATCTGGTCGCAGCTTTGTCTGTTGCTCCAGTCGGAATGATGGCTCAGACGCATTCCTCTGACAGCTATTTTCTGCACACTATTACCAAAGGGCAGAGTTTGTATTCGATAGCCAGTATGTATAACGTTACTACTGCCGATATCATTAAACTGAATCCGGGAAGCTCGGAACAAATAAAGGCCGGTGAGAGATTGAAGATTCCGCAGAAGAACGCAGGAAGCGGACAACAAACGTTTCACACCATTCAGGCCGGAGAAACTCTGTATAAGCTTACGCAGCGATATGGTGTCACTGCACAACATATATGTAAGGCCAATCCGGGACTCAGTGCGGAAAACTTCCGTATCGGACAGGTTATTGTTATCCCTGCACAAACAGAAAGCAGTGAGGAAACCATTATCAATGAAGTAAAATCGGCCGGAGCTGTTTCTTCCGCTTCCACCCCTTTAAAACCTAAATGTCGGGATATGCATCGGGTGGAAAGAAAAGAAACGATATACAGCATCAGCCGTCTATACGGCATTACGGAAGCCGAACTGATTGCAGCCAATCCCGAACTCCGTACAGAGAAACTCAAAAAAGGAAAGTTTTTGTGTATCCCCTACACATCTGCCGGAAACAACCAAAAGGAACAGGAGCAACCTGTATCGCCGACTACTATACCGACCGACAATGAGCTCTTTGATAAGAGTAGGAAGGAAAATCCTAAGATTTCCACCATAAAAGCAGCCGTTATGCTTCCGTTCATGACCGACGGCAGCGGTAATCGTGATGAACAAATCCGCATGGTAGAGTACTATGAAGGTTTCTTGATGGCAGTAGACAGTTTGAAAGAAAAAGGTGTTTCTATTGATATATACACTTATGATACATATAATAATACCTCTTCGGTAAAATCCATTCTTGCCAAAGATGAAATGAAAAACATGAATATCATCTTCGGTCCTGCCTATCCGGAACAGGTTAAACCGGTGGCGGATTTTGCCAAGAAAAATAATATCCGCTTAGTGATTCCATTTACTTCAAAGGGTAATGAGGTGTTCAACAACCCGTCTATTTATCAGATTAATACTCCTCAATCTTATCTATATTCGGAAGTATATGAGCACTTTACCCGCAAATTTACCAATGCCAATGTAATATTCCTTGATGCAGAGGATGGCGATAAAGACAAAGCGGATTTTATTAAGGGACTGAAAGAAGAATTGAAAGGCAAGCACATACCTTTTACTGAATTAAAAGGTGAGGCCATTACTCCCGAATCATTAAAGGGGGCCATGAATGCTACTTTGGACAATGTATTTATTCCTACTTCCGGTACAAACATTGCTCTGATTAAATTATTACCGCAGTTAATTGTTACCCTGCGTGACAATCCTGATTATCGGATGCAATTATTCGGCTACCCCGAATGGCAAACGTATACTAACGACCATTTGGCCAGTTTTTATGAATTGGATACTTATTTCTATTCTTCTTTCTATACTAACAATTTATTTCCCGAAGCTATCCGATTCTCTTCTGCCTATCGCAAATGGTACAGCAAGGATATGTCGAACACATTCCCCAAATATGGAATGTTAGGATTCGACACAGGCTATTTCTTCCTGAAAGGGTTATCACAATATGGAAGCAACTTGGAAGACAAGCTGAATAAAGTGACAGTCACTCCTATTCAGACAGGTTTTAAATTTGAACGCGTAAATAACTGGGGAGGCTTTATCAACCGGAAAGTGTTCTTTGTTCATTTTACGAAGAACTATGAATTGATTAAACTCGATTTTGAATAATGAAGAACTATAAATATATAGGTATATTGGTTCTGGCATGGTTATTCACCTTGCCGGCAACTGCACAATTAGGTGAAGAGCGACATAATTTTGCAGTTGGAATAAATGGAGGACTGAACATGAACTCTGTTAGTTTTGATCCTAAAATCAAACAAAATACCTTGAATGGCATGGAGATGGGTGTCACCATGCGCTATATGTCCGAAAAATACTTCAAGATGATGTGTGGAGTGCAAATGGAAATCAATTACTCACAACGCGGTTGGAGTGAAAAGATTGAGGATGGCTCCGGAAATACATACAGCCGCACCATGAACTATGTTGAGATTCCTCTTTTGGCTCATCTTGCTTTCGGAAAAGACGCACTGAACCGAGGAGTAAAGTTCTTTATCAATGCAGGTCCCCAGATCGGTTTCTTTTTAAGCGATAAAGAAGAAATGAGTGATAATTGGGATACTTCCCAACGCCCCAATGGGGTAACAGAGCAATACGGTAAGGCTGTAGAAAATAAATTTGATTATGGTATTGCAGCCGGCGCCGGACTGGAATTAAGCACAGGTATCGGACACTTCTTGTTGGAAGGGCGTTATTACATGGGGTTGGGAGACTTTTATAAGAGTACAAAAAAAGATTATTTCGGTCGGTCTGCCCACTCCTATATAGGCGTAAGGGCAACTTATTTATTCGATATAACCAAATAAGGCAGGCTCATCCGAAGAAGATATTGCCTTTCGGTCAAAGGTCGCATGACACGTATATATGTGTAGGGCTACACATATATACGTGTTGCTTTATACATACGTATGTGTAGCCTCATGCGTATATACGTAAAGACCGATACATACGTATGTGTGTCCCGGTCATTTTCTTTTTAACTATTATTACGATTTCATTTGAAACTAAAAGTTAATTATTACCGTCTAATCCGATAAACAGTATTAATTGGTCTCCGACCAAGAAGACACGAAAAAAACTACATCATGAAAAAAATTGGTATTTTAATGACCGTATGCTTATTGGCAGGTATATGCCATGCACAACAAATACGCATATCCGGTAAAGTATTGGAAGCAAGCACTAAGCAAGCGGCGATAGCAGCCAATGTGGTCCTGCAAACCAATGATTCGACTTTTGTCAACGGTGCCGCAACCGACAACAAAGGAATTTTCCGAATAGAAAAAGTGGCGGAAGGAAGTTATAAATTGGTCATCTCTGCCATCGGTTTTAAGAAAAGCGTCATTGACCTGCAAGGACTTTCCCAATCTGTCGATTTGGGTACGCTGGAACTGGAAGAAGCCTCCCAACAACTGGAAGAAGTGACGGTTTCCGCAACCAATGTGGTCAGTAAGTTCGACCGAAAATTAGTGTTTCCCAACAAGCAACAAATCACTGCTTCAAATAGCGGTGTCGATTTATTACGCAATCTGATGCTTCCACGACTGAATGTAAATCCTCTGGATGGCAGCGTTTCCCTGAATGACGGAAGTTCTGTACAACTGTGTATCAACGGACGCAAAGTGGGGAAAGAAGAAATTCAGGCACTTATCCCATCGGATATCCTCCGAATAGAATATCTGGAAGACCCCGGACTGCGCTACGGAGATGCAGGAGCGGTGGTAAACTACATTGTCCGCCGTTATGAACTTGGAGGTTCTGTCAGCACCTCGGCTCAGCAGTCGCCCTATGTGATGTGGGGAAACTATAATGTGTCGGGAAAAGTGAACTACAAGAAATCCGAATTCGGAATATGGTATGGCGCATATTCACATAAATTCGAGAATGCATGGCGCACCAATGAAGAAACGTTTGCAAAGGAAGACGGTACTTTTCTGCACCGGACGGAAGAAGGCATTCCTGATGTTACTTCGGAATACGCACAATGGGGCGGTATCAGTTATAACTTGCAGGAAGCGGATAATTATATGTTGAACGCCTCCGTCGGATTTTGGAATGAAAACAAACCACGAACCGGTTTCCACAGCACACTGTATACCCGTGAATATCCCGAACTTGCCACAGAAAGACTTGACTTTGCTCACAACCGTAACAGTCGTCCCTGGTTCGACATCTATTTTCAGAAGGAACTAAAAAAGAAGCAGTTTCTGGCATTGAACGTTGTAGGAACATATATCGGCAGTCATAACCGCCAAAACTATCAGGAAATTCTCGATAATGAGTTTGTTGCCGATTACTTCTCAGGTGTGCAGGGTGACAAATACTCCATCATCGCGGAAGGAATCTATGAAAAGACATTCAAGAAAAGCCGTTTCAGTTCGGGTATCAAACACACCCAGGCATATTCGGACAATGAGTATAGCGGAACACTGAACTATAACACACAGATGAAACAAGCCGACACGTATGCCTATGCGCAATATAACGGAAAATGGAAAAAGATGAATTATACGCTGGGGGTAGGTGTCACCCGTTCCTGGTACCAACAAATCGGACAAGAAGATTACGAAACTTACCAATTCAATCCACGTTTCAGCCTGAGTTATACATTTAATGAAGAATTTTATGCCCGCATGAATGGCAGTTTAAACAGTAATGAGCCTTCACTATCTCAGTTAAGTGCTGTAGACCAATTGATAGACTCATTGCAAATCAGACGTGGAAACCCTGATTTGAAACCATATAACAACTACCGGTTGAACCTGACATTGGGGTATAACAAGAAGAAAGTGCAGATAAATTGGTATACCAACTATCGCAATGCGCCCGATGTCATCATGGAGCAAACTTATCGTGAGAACGGGAAATTCATACGCAGCTATGCCAACCACCATCGCTTCCAGTCTTTGGAAAATGAGTTATCTGTCCGCGTGGGAATGCTTTGGGATGTACTGCAATTAAGAGGGAGTACGGGGCTGAGCCGTTATTGGAGTCACGGAACGGATTATAATCACACCTATACAAACTGGTATTACGAATTGGAGGCAACCGCCATGTATAAACGATTTATGGGATACTTCATGATACAGAGCAACCGCAACAGTTTCTTTGGCGAAAGCTTGAGCAGTGGCGAGAACTTGCATGTCCTTATGTTGCAATATCGCTTGGGCAGAGTCAATTTGGGAGCAGGAATCATCAATCCTTTCTCTGATAACTATAAGCGCGAACAGGAAAACAGGAATCGCTACGCCGGCTCCAAGGGAGCATGGCATGTGAAGGAGTCGGCTCACATGGCTTTCCTGACCTTTGCCTACAACTTCAGTTTCGGCCGCCAATATCAAAGCAAGAACAAGAAGATTAACAATAGCGACACAGACGCCGGTGTATTATAAAAAATATGCTTTATTGTTATAAGGGGTTGTGTCAAAACTAAACCGGCCTATCCCATCGTCAGCTGTAGGGGCAGGGTTTGCCTGCCCGAAGACACAAAGCAAACTGTTTTCGGGCGAGCGGACCTCGCCCCTACGAACCAAAAGACAGCATTATCCACGTTTTTTGACACAACCCCTTATAATATTCTTCAGCCAAATGAAGGAATCGTTATCTTAAACGATCATAAGCTTTCACCAACACTTCATCTTTACCGATAGCACGAATAGCCAGCCAATTTAAAATAATAGCGACAAAAGGCAAGCATAAAGTCCACGAAGCAGAGAATGTCATGCTATCATCCTTCAACATAAAGATAAAAGTAATCAGTGTAGCATAATAACCTACCAGTAAGATAGTGCTGAAAATAGTCATACGAATCTGCAACATACGTTTCTTAAACATAAATATCGTAGTAAAAGAAAGCAATGCCGCTACTACCAGAATGACAAACATAGCCCAAGGAGCATAGTCCTTTACGCCGTCGGCAGAGACAATACACAGATTAGTAAACTTTGAGACACTGTAATCCTCAGCAATATAGGCTCCTACAGGAGTGCACATACAAACGATGAGCAGAATGGTAACTACCAATAAATAAACAGATTGAATGCGTTGTATCATAATAATAATCTTTTAATAACGGTTATACAAAAAAGAAGGCCGCTTCAGTGAAACGGCCTTTAGGGAAAGAACCTTTTATTGTAATTTCTCTTTTTCTTTGGCTGGGTTACGATAATAAACCTTACCTTCTTCATATTCCTGGGCAGCAATCAAAGTCGGCTTCGGGAGCTTTTCGTAATAACGAGAGATTTCGATTTGCTCTCTGTTTTCAAAGACTTCTTCCAGGTTATCGTTGTATGAAGCGAACTCCTGTAACTTCTTTGAAAGGTCATTCTTCATCTCAACAGCAATCTGGTTGGCACGTTTACCAATGATAGCAACGGTTTCATATACATTGCCCGTATCCTCACACAGTTCCACCATGTTGCGGGTAATGGTATTCGACGGAGCGTTTGTCTTCTTGTAATCCATAATTTCTTATTTAGTTTTTTATTCGTTAATTTCCTTCACGTATTTCTTGGCATCCTTATAAATGTTTTCCACCTCTTTAATATATTTACTTTCGGGGAATTCGTTCTTAAAGGCATAGTATTCATCAATGGCATCACGCATACGCTCTTCTTTCTTTTCTTCCACACTTTCCTTGGCCATATCATACTTGGCGCGCAAAAGCAGGATAGAAATATCTTCGCGCAACTTGGTATAAGGATAGTCCTTTAAAGCATTCTGAGCCGTAACGATACATGCCAGATAGTTATTTCCGGTAGTGCTATATGAACTGTTTCCCGTATAAGAACCCAAATCATAATATAATCGGGCTGCCATATAATCTTTCATCACCAACTTATCCTGCAAATCGAATATCATTTGCTGTGCTTCCTGATGACGGTTACTGGCAGGGAAATACTCCATAAACATCTGCAACTCCTGAATGGCCTTATAAGTACTGCTTTGATCCAAACGGGGTTCCGGTGTATCCAAGAATAATGCTTTTCCCGAATAAAAACGGGCCTGTTCGGTATAAGTTCCACGAGGATATGTATTATAGTATGTGGAGAAATAGTGCGACGCCGTTATAAAGTCACCCTGGTTATAATATGTCATTCCTAACATATAAAGGGATTCTTCAGCTTTATCGGTTCCTTTCAAAATAGTTATCAACTCTTCCAGAATTGCCGCAGCTTTTGTGTTCTGCCCCTTGCCAAAGTAACTTTTGGCTGCTTCGTACTTATATTCGTAGTCCGTGCTTTTTAGAACTTTGTTGTACTCTCCGCATGATGTTAATACACTGCCGGAGACAAGAGCTATAATGATATATTTTTTCATCTTATTTAAATAATTGCGCAAATTTACGCCTTTCCACCGAAAAATACAACAGTTATATGTTTTTTAATACTAAAAAGTCGACCAATCTTGTTTTTTTCAGGATGTATACGTGTTATAAGAGAAAATAACTGTAATTTTACAGCTTAGTCTTTATAAACATGGAATTATGAATTTTGAACTGATTTCTGATTATCAACCGACCGGCGACCAACCTGAAGCTATCGCCCAGCTGACAGAAGGCATATTAAAAGGAGTGCCTGCCCAGACACTTTTGGGTGTAACAGGTTCCGGCAAGACGTTTACCATTGCCAATGTCATCAAAAACATCAATAAACCCACACTGATATTAAGCCATAACAAAACGCTTGCAGCACAGTTATATGGAGAGTTCAAGAACTTTTTTCCTAATAATGCAGTCGAGTATTACGTGTCTTATTATGATTACTACCAGCCGGAGGCCTATCTCCCATCCAGCGATACTTATATAGAGAAAGACTTGCAAATCAACGAGGAGATTGACAAGCTCAGGCTGGCAGCCACTTCCGCTTTGCTTTCCGGCCGTAAGGACGTGGTGGTCATTTCTTCCGTATCGTGTATTTATGGTATGGGAAACCCTTCTGATTTCTATAATAATGTCATTGAAATCAAAAAGGGTAAATTACTGGACCGCAATGTGTTTCTACGCCGTTTGGTAGACAGCCTGTATGTCCGCAATGATTTGGAACTGAATCGTGGCAATTTCCGTGTCAAAGGAGATACGGTAGATATTTATCTGGCATACAGCGACAACCTGCTCCGCGTGATGTTTTGGGATGATGAGATTGACAGTATTGAAGAAGTGGACCCTGTTTCCGGCATACGTCTCGCTTCTTTTGATGAATACAAGATTTATCCCGCCAATCTCTTTATGACCACCAAAGAAAGCCAGTTGCAGGCAATCTATCAAATAGAGGATGATTTGGCAAAAGAAGTGGCTAAATTTGAAGAAGAAGGCAAGCATTATGAGGCGAAACGCCTTTATGAACGTGTCACTTACGATATGGAAATGATACGGGAGTTAGGTCATTGCTCGGGCATAGAGAATTATTCGCGCTATTTTGACGGTCGTGTAGCCGGTACGCGTCCTTATTGCCTGCTGGATTTCTTTCCCGATGATTTTCTGATTGTCATTGATGAAAGCCATGTCAGTGTGCCTCAGATTCGTGCCATGTATGGCGGTGACCGCGCACGTAAAACCAACCTGGTGGAATATGGTTTCCGGATGGAATCTGCATTTGATAATCGCCCGCTAAAGTTCGAAGAGTTTCAAGAATTGGCAAAACAAGTTGTTTATGTCAGTGCCACTCCCGCCGATTACGAATTGATACAAAGTGAAGGGATTGTGGTGGAGCAAGTGATCCGCCCGACGGGATTGCTTGACCCTGTCATCGAAGTACGCCCCAGCATGAACCAAATCGATGACCTGATGGAGGAGATTCAGCAGCGTATCGAAAAAGAAGAGCGCGTATTAGTCACTACACTGACCAAACGTATGGCAGAAGAGCTAACCGATTATTTATTGCGTCACGACATTAGATGTAATTATATCCATAGTGATGTAGATACGTTGGAGCGGGTGAAAATTATGGATGAATTACGTCAGGGAACATATAGCGTATTAATAGGCGTAAACCTGCTTCGCGAAGGTCTTGACTTGCCGGAAGTGTCTTTGGTAGCTATATTGGATGCCGATAAAGAAGGCTTCCTTCGTTCTCACCGCTCATTGACACAGACGGCCGGACGCGCTGCCCGTAACATCAACGGAAAAGTCATCATGTATGCCGACCGCATTACCGAAAGCATGCAAAAGACCATTGATGAAACCAACCGCCGCCGCGAAAAACAATTGGCTTACAATGAGGAGCACGGTATTACTCCGAAACAGATTAAACGTGCACGCAATGCAGCTCTTCTGGGCACAGGAAATACCAATGCCGATGATGAAGTAAAAGTTCCGAAAGCATACGTTGAGCCATCCAACAGCAGTATTGCCGCCGATCCGGTTGTCCAATACATGTCTAAGCCTCAAATGGAAAAGGCTATCGAACGTACACGAAAATTAATGCAGGAAGCTGCCAGGAAACTGGAATTTATCGAAGCTGCCCAATATAGAGATGAGCTGCTGAAAATGGAAGAAATGATGAAGGAACGTTGGTGAGATTAGAATCTCACCATCAGTTCCATTACGAATTTGTCTTGCTCCGATTCTTTAGCCAGAGATAAGTCATCATAAAAATATTTCTCGTAATTGATACGCAAATCTGCCTGAAAAGCTTTTCCGAAACTCAGCGTCACGCCACCGGTCAGACGTTGACGGGAATAGTCCGTGATATAAAGTTGTCCTTCTTCATTGGCAACACCGTTACTATGATCGCCCATACTGTCATATCGTCCCAAGAAAGATATTTTCTTAAACAGCCCTTTCTTGATAGGCAAATCATAATTTACAAAGCCATTAAAAGCGTGCACATCTTTAAAAGCATCGTGAGCATATGTTTTATATAAGTATTCCACCTCAAAATGCCAATTGGAAAATTCATAATACGTACCGATGTCATACATATAGATACTATTTTTATCCGGGTGTACTTTTTGCGTGCTTAAAGTAAGGTTATAACCTTTCCAAGGCATTAATTGCAGCTTGGCTGAATAGTTCAGGGTGCTATGCCATTCTTTTTGTTGAGTCAGTCCCGAGCCATTGAATAGTCCGGCTTCCAACTTCATCGGCAAATTACCATCTAAAGCAAGAGCTCCGGTAGCACCCACATCACGCACATTCCCCACCTGCTTGGCTATGAAGGAGCGATTGGCAAAATATTGCTGATGAGGAGAGCGATGCGCATCAATAGTAAACGGAACACGCATCTGTCCCATTGTCAAATTCCATGTATCATTAGGAACGAAGCGGGCATACGCATCCAGCATCTTGATGCTTCCTTCATCCGATAAATCTATTTCTGCCTTATATGCAATAACCGGCAGTACCTTTCCGTCCAAACTGACACGGGCGTTTCTTACCTGAAAGCGTTGCATGCCTGTAGTAGTCTGAAGCTCGTATTTACTACGTATAGTCCCGTGAACCTTAGGAAGATATTCCTTGGGAATAGTTAGTTGCGCACCTGCGGTTGCTATGCTTAAAGCTGTAAAGACAGCGGCTGCGAGTGTTCTTCTCATCTTTATTATTAATGTGACTTTTTATTTTCGACTGCAAAGATAGAGAACCGATATATCTGCGATGTGTCATTCATGTTACAAACATGTTTCAATCAAAGCCTCCCGGAAACACCATTGAACCAACAATAATGCCAAAAGGGTTATTCGATAATTCGGGCTGTTTCAACTTTCTCCAAGCGAGCACGCAATTTCCCCATCATAGACCGGCGGATACGGAGCTTCATCAGGCAATCCATATCGTATGACTGTTCCAAGATTTCCGGTTCTTCTTCTTTTACGATACGCATGACGTCATTCATAAAAGGATATTCAAAAGCAACGGCAATCTCATCGTCCACCGTTTTTTCTATTATTGTGGCATTGGCTATCGCTTCTGCTGCCGCAGCTTTATAGGCGACGATTAATCCGCTTGTTCCCAGTTTGATGCCACCGAAGTATCTCACGACAACAATAAGAATATCAGTCAGCCCGTTAGAATTTATTTGTCCCAAAATAGGTTTTCCGGCAGTACCGGACGGTTCTCCGTTATCATTGGCACGAAAGTCTTTTCTTTCATGTCCAAGCATATAAGCATAGCACACATGACGCGCATCATAGTATTTTTTTTGATAAATATCAAGATGCTGTTTTATCTCTTCAACGGTATGTACAGGAATGGCAATAGCTATAAATTTACTTCTCTTCTCTGTATAAATACCTTCGGCTACACCGATTATCGTTTTATATGTATCTTCTTGTATCATCATCAAAGGAAATCATTATTATTGGAAAAATATAAAAACTACAACACATATCGGGCTATCCATGCACAAGCTTCCGCATCTGCCAATGCGTGATGGTGATTCTTCAAATCAAACCCGAAGAACTCGGCCACCGTATGTAGCTGATGATTCCGTAACCCTTTTAATTTGCGTGATGCCTGATAAGTGCAATAAAACTCATAATCAGGATAATCCATACAATAGGTTCTGAATACTGCTTTCAGGCAGGCTTCATCAAACGCCTTGTTATGCGCAACCAACGGAAGTCCTGTGATTTTGGGTTCTACTTGTTTCCATACTTCGGAAAAAACAGGAGCATTGGCCGTATCTTCCCGAGTCAGCCCGTGTACACATGTGTTCCAATACAAATAATAGTCCGGTTCGGGATGAATAAGACTATAAAACTTATCTACAATCTCACCATCCTTTACTATCACAACACCCACACTGCACACACTGGTGCGCTCATTATTTGCCGTTTCAAAGTCTATTGCCGCAAAATTATCCATTGATTCTTTCTCTGATTTTTCCCCATGCATAGGTATCGAACAGACAACTGTTGCGCATGGTGTGGTACATCACTTTAAAGCAGGACATCGGGACGGCAGAATGCGAAAGTTCAGCCTTTTCGCCAAAAGCCTCTCTATAACCAGCTATAATTTTATTAATATTCATCGTATTCTTCTGTTTTTATCCGTTATCACAAATGTATAGAATATAATCGAAGTACACAATTACTACCCTCCTTTTATTTTAGTTCTTTACCGGCCTTCTCCATGCATTAAGGAATAATTGCCAAGTTTTTCGGATAAATCGCCATTTCTTTTTTCTTGCATAAAACGGACCTTTGTATATCGTAAAACAACAAAAGAAGGATATGGAAAACTCTAAAATCATAAATAAAATAGTAGCGATGCAACCGGAACTTATGAGCTTCGCTTTTAAATTGACTGCAAATCAGGATTCTGCAAACGACTTGGTACAAGATTCTATCTTAAAGGCTCTGGATAATACACAGAAATTTATCCGGCAGGAAAACTTTAAAGGATGGATGTATACCATCATGCGTAATTTATTCATCAATAATTACCGCCGTTCTGTTCGTGAGCTTAATTTCCTGGATTCCAACTTCACGGACTATGCACAGATTCAGGTAGCCAAAGATGATGACAAATTTGAAGAAACTTATGATTTAAAACTGCTGTATAGGATAATCAACAAATTGCCCGATGACACGAAACAGCCTTTTATGATGTTTGTATCAGGACTGAAATATAAAGAGATAGCAGAAAAAATGGACTTGCCCATCGGAACAATCAAAAGCCGTTTGCACTTTGCCCGAAAGAAACTTCAAAAGGATTTGAGAGATTTCTCGTAAGGAACAGTCGGACAAAGGATAGCCACTTAATCATAATAGATTTTTAACATACAATTTTTCTTTCACAATTTCGATTCAAAGAAAGAGGATGTGTCAAAACTGTCGTTTCGTTCGTAGGGGCAAGGTTCGCTCGCCCGAAAACAGTTGGCTTTATGTCTTCGGGTAGGCAAACCCTGCCCCTACAGCTGACGATGGGATAGACCGGTTTGGTTTTGACACCCCCCTACTAGCAAAATAATAGCATTATCAACGTTTTGCCTCCTTTTAATTTTATATTATTCCACTCCTATCTCATCCACAAACAAGAAAGCGTTCTTTCCGGGCATAGAATGCCAGGCAGGAAGTTTTGAAGTTGTCTCTGCAATTATCCGTACATATCTGGTTTTGACTTTATCAAACGAAATCTCTTCTTTACGAATTTGCATCTTTGTTCCTTTTTCCAATACGGGAATCTTCTTAGAGGCTATCTCACGGAAAACTTTTCCATCATCGGAGATTTCTATTTTCAGACCGGTCGCTCCGAATATGGCATCTCCCGGATTCAATAATGTATTGATAAAGGCCGATGAGATTTCTTTCGGCTCCTGCATATCAATGGTGATATCCGGATTGTTACCATAAAAACCGACCCAACGGCCGGAACGGTAGTTCAAGTCTCCATAAAGTCCGTCTGTTAATGTACTTCCTCCTTGAAAAGTATATGATTTGTGAGGTTCTACATTCAGCGTCGCAGGCTTCATGGTAACAGCATTGAAATGAATTTCTTCCTTACTGATACTGCTATTGCCTTGCGGACGAACGGCTATTGCCTGAATAACTGCATCCTTGTCCAGGTGCAATGTATCTGTGTAAAGAGAAGATTGGGCATTGGGCTCGCTGCCGTCTAATGTATAGTGCACTTCGGCGTTATCGAAAGTAAGAAAAAAGACTTTAGCTTTTCCTTCTTGTTCTTCGGGAACAACCTGAATGGTAACATCATAAATATCCTGACGGAAATCATAACCACGATCTTTATAAATAGCCAATAAAGCCGGAAGACGATTCAGGAAACCGTCAAAATCCTTATGCGCAGGTTCTGTCCATTGAATCTCGGAAAGGGCTGCCATACGAGGAAGAATCTGCCATTCCATCTTAAGACTGTCACGAGTCCATTCAGTCCAGATACATCCTTGAGCCCCTATGATATATTGTTTTTCTTCCTCTGTCAATTCATCCGATACCGGTTCGAAAGTATAAACACGCTCAAGGCTCTTTGTTCCCTTGATGCGATTGTAGGTAGGATTACTGAAATAGAGGTATTGAATGGGAGTCATTATAGCGTTATGATGCAGACGCGCTGTCTCTATGCCGCCTCGGGGACTTGTCCACGACATAACGGTTGCCCCCGGAGCTAAGCCCCCTTCAAGCATTTCATCCCATCCCAACATCTTACGTCCTCTCTCACTGATTACTTTTCCGACTTCAGCCATAAAATAGGTCTGCAACCGGTTTTCTTTATTGTGTTTAGGAGTATCCTTCAGTCCCAGTTCGCGAATCTTCGCCTGACACTTAGGACATTCTTTCCAGCGTACCTTCGGACATTCGTCTCCACCGATATGAATGTAAGGGGAAGGAAAAATATCCATTATTTCATTTAATACATCTTTGGCAAACTCCAAAGCCTTCGCATTTCCGCCACACAACACATCCGGGAAAACTCCCCATTCGCACGGTATTTCATACGGACCTCCGGTACAGCCCAATTCGGGATATGAAGCCAATGCAGCCATCATGTGTCCCGGAAGGTCTACTTCGGGAATAACTGTAATAAAACGGTCTGCTGCATATTTCACAATCTCCTTTGCTTCTTCCTGAGTATAAAATCCGCTGTGTGGAGTCTCGTCGTATTCTCTTGTGCTCCAATCCATCAAGGTACGTGGGCGCGTCGAACCTATTTCGGTCAGCTTAGGGTATTTCTTAATCTCAATTCGCCACCCTTGATCTTCCGTAAGATGCCAATGAAAATAATTAATATTATGTAATGCCAGCATATCGATAATCTGCTTCAGATAAGAAACCGGGAAATAATGACGACCTACGTCGACCATAAATCCGCGATAATCAAAACGGGGATAATCATTGACGATACCGGCAGGAATGGCAGATGCCGACTCTCTATCCTTCGTCACCGGCATAGATTTATGTAAAGTCTGAATACCATAAAACACTCCCGCTTCACTTCCACCTGCCAAACGGATATTATTGGATGTTACCTCCAGCCGATATCCCTCTTTTTGTTTTATAGCAGTATCAACAGACAGAATGATGGCATCACTTTCTTTATTCTCTGTCGTACATTGAACGGTAAGTCCCGTGGCTTCTTTTATATAAGAAGCCAAAAATTCAGCTGTCCGTTCCAGCTTTTCATTACCTGCCGGATAAACAATTTTTGTGCCCGAATGAATAACAAAAGGATTTTCCTGAAAATTTTGAACGACCTCTTGCGGTTGAGGAATAACATTCAGATTACCTACTTCTCTTTTTGTAGGGGTACATGCAGACAGGGTCAGTGCTACCCACATTCCAAGTCCTGCCCATTGCATAAATTGCTTTTTCATTGTTTAAAATATAATAATTTGTTGCAAGGGCAAAGATACAACAATCCGTTTTATCTGCTGTGTTTTACTCTAATCTTTCTTTTCTTCAGTAATGATTTTCCTCCAATGATCAAAGTTACTGCGGTAATCACCATCAAGATACCCAAAATAATGCGTGGAGTCAACTGTTCACCGAATACCAGTACCCCGAAAAATAAAGCGGTAACCGGCTCCAATGCACCCAAGATGGCAGTTGGAGTAGAACCTATATAATGAATAGCCTTAGTCATTGTCACCAGTGAGATGACAGTAGGAAAGACTGCCAGCGAAACAGCATTTATCCATAGCATCGGCGTTGGAATGACCTGCAATTCTGTACAGAACTGCAAACGCACTACATACACCGATAATCCGAACAACAAAACATAAAAGGTAAGTTTGGCAATCGGCATATCTTTGAGCGATGAGCGATTGACCCCCACTATATAAATGGCATAAGACAATGAAGAAAGGAAGACAAATGTGATTCCTACCAGGCTGAGTGTCTGTCCGCCCGGACTCTTGCACAACATGGATATACCTACAAAGGCAAGAGCAATGGAAAACATCGTAATGGGGGAAACCTTCTCTTTAAAGACCACCGCCATAATAATAGCCACTAATACCGGATAAACAAACAGAATGGTAGAAGCAATGCCTGCATCCATATAGTTGTAGCTCATGAAAAGGAACAAAGAAGAGAAAGCAAACAATAATCCCATTATGCAGAGTGGCAGCACATCTACCCTTTTTATGGCAAAAGATTGCTTTTGAAATTTCATCATAATGCCAAGAACGATAACAGCCAGCGAATAACGGTAAAATAATACTGTATCTACGCTCATTCCTGCACTGTAAAGGGGAAGAGTGAAAAGGGGGTTCATGCCGTAACTGGCTGCTGCAATCGCTCCAAGGATAAATCCTTTAGTCTTGTTGTTAGTCATTATAGTCTATCTTCTTAAAATCGCCGCGAAATTAGATATTTGTTCGCAATAAACAAAGGGAAAGAAATTTATTCTTTTGTCCTAACAACAATTTATCTATATTACACCTATACAACAACAATAATAAATCATTTCCGAATATGAAGAGTTGGATTTCTTCTTATCACTGTATTGCTTTAGAGGTGTATCAAGACTCCAAAGTTTCTTCTGATACACCTCTCCAAAAAATTAATTCAGTTTATGAATAATCAATCCCGAACGAAGTTTTGGTTCAAACCAAGTAGTCTTCGGCGGCATAATGTTGCCGGTATCGGCAATATCCATCAGCTGTTTCATTGAAACAGGATAGAGCGCTAAAGCAACTTTCATCTCGCCACTGTCTACACGCTTTTTCAGTTCTCCCAAGCCACGGATACCACCCACGAAATCGATTCGTTTATCAGAACGAAGATCTTTAATACCAAGGATTTCATCCAATATCAGATTAGAAGAAATAGTTACATCCAATACTCCGATAGGATCATTATCATCGTAAGTTCCCTCCTTGGCAGTCAGGCTGTACCATTTGCCTTCCAGATAAAGGGAGAAATTATGGAGGCTTTGCGGTTTATAGATTTCCACGCCCTTTTCCTCGATGACAAAGTTCTTTCCGACAGCCGCTAAGAACTCTTCGGGAGTCAAACCGTTCAAATCTTTCACCACACGATTATAATCGATGATAGTCAACTGATTAGCCGGGAAACAGACTGCCATGAAATAATTATATTCTTCATCACCTTTATGATTTGGATTCTGCTTTGCCTTTTCTGCTCCGACCAGTGCTGCGGCAGCCGAGCGGTGATGGCCGTCAGCAATATATAATGCAGGCATTGCGGCAAAAGCTTTAGTAATGGCTTCAATATCATTTTCCCGGTCTATAACCCAAAATGAATGACCGAAGCCGTCACCCGGAGCTATAAAATCATATTCCGGTTTTTGAGAAGTGTATTTCTTAACAATAGCATCCAGTTCTGCATTATCGGGATAAGCGAAAAATACCGGTTCAATGTTGGCATTATTCACACGTACATGTTTCATCCGGTCTTCTTCCTTGTCACGGCGGGTCAATTCATGCTTCTTGATAATGCCATTCATATAATCGGGAACATAGGCACCTACTACCAAACCATACTGAGTCTTACCATTCATGGTCTGTGCATATACATAATAGTTTTCCTTTTCGTCCTGCACCAGCCAACCTTTGTCCTGAAACATCCGGAAATTCTCAGCAGCCTTGTCATACACCTTCGCATCATGCTCGTCTGTACCTGCCGGAAAGTCTATTTCCGGTTTGATGATATGATAAAGTGATTTTTCATTACCCTTTGCTTCTTCACGGGCTTCTTCCGAATTAAGCACATCATAAGGACGGGAAGCGACTTGCTCCACCAGTTCTTTCGGAGGGCGAATGCCTTTGAAGGGTTTTATTATAGCCATAGAATATTAGATTTATAAGTTATAAATACTTATTTATTTACGCGAAACTTTTCGCAACCATCTTTCAGGAAACCCACAATCTGCCTGGCAGCTGCAATACCGGCATTTATATTCGCTTCGGCAGTTTGGGCGCCCATTTTCTTCGGTGTAGAGAAATAACGACCCGGAAAATGGTCAGCAAATTCGGCATGATGTACAGGCATAATGTCAGTAACATATTCCAAATCAGGACGGTCATTCATCAGACGCAGCAAGTCGGCTTCATTAATAACTTCCTTGCGTGCGGTATTAACCAGCAGACCGTTTTTAGGCATTTTGTCTACCAGATCATAATTGATAGAATTCTTTGTTTCAGGAGTAGCAGGAATATGCAGAGATACAATATTACAAGTAGCATACAATTCTTCGGTAGATGCAACCGCCTTCACACCGTCTGCTTCAATAACCTCTTTCGGACAATAAGCATCGTATGCATAGATGTCCATACCAAAGCCTTTGGCAATACGAGCTACATTACGTCCCACATTACCGTATGCATGAATACCCAGTTTCTTACCTTTCAATTCAGTACCCGAAGCACCGTTATACATATTGCGGACAGCCATCACCATCAACCCGAAAGCTAGTTCGGCCACAGCATTGGAGTTTTGTCCCGGAGTATTCATGACACATACATTGTGAGCCGTAGCAGCCTCCAAATCCACATTGTCATACCCTGCTCCGGCACGCACTACAATTTTTAACTCTTTAGCAGCGTCCAATACTTCAGCATCAATTACATCACTACGGATAATAATGGCATCGGCATCTTTAACCGCTTCCAGCAATTTTGCCTTTTCTCCATATTTCTCCAATAATGCCAGTTCATAACCTGCTGCTTCTATCTCTTTGCGAATACCGTCTACTGCAATTTTAGCAAACGGTTTATCTGTTGCTACTAATACTTTCATGGTCTTATTTGTATTAATAAATAAGGACGTACTCACAGCACGCCCTTATTCTTATAAATCAATTAATGAAGTTTCTCGAATTCTTGCATGCAATCTATCAAAGCCTGAACACTTTCTTTCGGCATGGCATTATAACAAGATGCACGGAAGCCACCCACAGAGCGATGACCTTTAATACCTACCATACCTTTTTCGGTTGCAAACTTCAGGAAGTCTGCTTCCAAATCTTTGTATTCATCATTCATAACGAAACAGATATTCATATAAGAACGGTCCGCCTTATCCGTTACTGTACCACGGAACAACTTGTTACGGTCAATTTCCGCATACAGCATTTCGGCTTTCTCTTTGGCACGCTTCTGCATTTCTGCCACTCCACCGTTAGCCTTAATCCAGCGCAAAGTCTGCAACGCTGCATAGATAGGAAGAACAGGAGGTGTATTGAACATAGAACCTCCGTCCACATGGGTCTGATAGTTCAGCATAGTAGGAATATAGCGTGATACCTTGCCCAAAGCATCATTCTTCACAATAACGAAAGTAACACCGGCAGGAGCCAGATTCTTTTGTGCACCGCCGTAAATGCAGATATATTTAGAAACATCAATCGGACGAGAGAAAATATCAGATGACATATCGGCAATCATAGGAACCGGAGAGTCCAAATCCTCATGAAGCTCCGTACCATAAATTGTATTATTGGTGGTGACATGGAAGTAATCCGCATCGGCAGGAACAGTATAATCTTTCGGGATATACGTATACGTTGCTTCCGCAGAAGATGCCACTTCTACGACTTCGCCAAACGCTTTCGCTTCCTTTATTGCTTTCTTCGCCCAAACACCGGTATTAAGATAAGCAGCTTTCTTTTCAAGGAAGTTGAAAGGCACCATACAGAATTCCAAGCTGGCGCCACCACCCAAGAACAGTACCGAATACCCTTCAGGAATGTTTAACAATTCCTTGAACAAAGCGACTGCTTCGTCTACCACAGGCTGAAAATCTTTAGCACGATGACTGATTTCCATCAAAGAAAGCCCGGAGCCATTAAAATCCAAAATAGCCTGAGCTGTTTTCTCTATAACCTCGCGAGGCAAGATAGATGGTCCCGCATTGAAATTATGCTTTTTCATTTGAAGTTAGTTTTGGTTATACAATTTGTTTATGTCTTACATTTGCGAATTTACACATTATTTTCAGCTTTCCAAAAAAAACGCTAATAAAATTACGATTTTCCACATAATTTTCTTTCAAATTAGTTAAATCTATTTTTTAATGCTTTCATTTTGTAAGCTATACTCCAACAAACAATGATTTAAAGCATATAAAAATAATCTTTTAGAATTATTCGTTCATTATTAGGAGTTGTAAAATGACATAATGACACTATTTTGCTTCTTCTATCAGCGTTTTCACCCCTTTTATTTTCTCATTCTGTATCAAATTAAGTGTTTGCTTTATCTTTTTGCGAGATACTGCGGCAAACGAATAATGGTCTTTCACATCAATCCGCCCAATTTCATCTTTATTCAGGTTACCTTTTTTAAAGAGAAACCCTACAATATCTATCTTATTGATTTTATCTTTTTTGCCCTTTCCTATATATAAGGTCACAAATTCGGGTAATGACGGCTTGGGAGTCACTTCGGGTAAGAGGAATTCTTCAGGGACTTCCGTCAAGTATTCAGGGAGCATTTCTTCCTGATGGAGTAGAATATAAGAATTTCCTTCAGCTTCCCAACGGGCTGTCCGGCCGTTACGATGGATGTATCCGTCTTCATTGACCGGGAGATGGTAATGAACCACATTTTCTATCTCGGGGATATCCAGTCCGCGGGCGGCAAGGTCTGTGGATATCAAGACATGGCAACTACCGTTACGGAATTTATACAATGAACGTTCACGGTCATCCTGCTCCATACCGCCATGAAAAATACCACATTGGAATTTTTTGGATTGAAGATACTTCCCTACCCGCTCCACACTTTCACGATGATTACAAAATACTAATGTAGAGCGACTGCCCAATGTACACAGCAATTTATACAATGTCTCCAGTTTATCTTTTCCGGGAGAGAGCACTTTATATAAATGCAAGCGCTGCACTGTTTGTTCCTCGGTATTCAAGAAATTCAACTTAATCGTTTTGTTCAGACCCGTAAATTGAGGAATCTCCTCGGCATCGGTAGCCGAAAGTAAAAAACGCCGCTTCAAACGGGGCAACTGCCCGATAACGGTAGCCATTTCTTCTTGAAAACCAAACTCCAGACATTTATCAAACTCATCAATGACTAATGTAGTCACTGTTTCTGCATCGATATTTTGTTTCGAAAGATGGTCATTCATACGCCCCGGAGTACCTATGACGACCGAAGGCTGCACTCCTTTGATAGTACGGTGCTCTTCCATGGCAGGGCGTCCGCCATAGCAGCTCACAGCCTTAAAGGGTGTATTCATGGATTTGAAAACTTGGTCTATCTGCAAAGCCAGTTCGCGGGAGGGTACAAGCACTATGGCCTGAACACCTTTCACATCAGGTTTCAAACTCTGTAACAAAGGCAACAGATAAGCCAAAGTCTTGCCGGAGCCTGTAGGTGACAATAAAATCAGGTCTTTTCCTTCTTTCCAAGTATCTATAGCCGCCTCCTGCATTGCATTCAGCTGCTCAATCTTTAAATTTGTCAATATATTCTTAATCATAACCTTTTTCCTTTTATACAAAAGTAAAGAAAAAGCCCGATAAAAGTTCATTTTACCGGGCTTATTTTCTTTAATCGACAAACATATTCTCTGCATCAATCCAACTGATACACCACCAGCGGGTCATCATAGTAATAAGTGGACAATACCAAACGGTTCGTTTTTTCGTCCAAAACCGTATATACACAAAAGTCATTCAACTTATACTTCTTTACAGGATTCCCATTCCAGTCGTATTTCTCAACGTACATATGATGCTTCCCTTTGTTGTTCTCCGCTGCCACTACATAAGGCGTTCTTCCCGAATAAGTGATATATACATAGTCACGGGTCGGAAGCACCTGCATATAATACGTCACATTAGCATCCAGCCCATCTGCGATGTGCAGAGTCCCTTCGTCAAAACCGGACTGCTGGAAGTTAAGCGTACGTTCTGCATTACTGTCCAAGTCCATGAACTTTATAATTCTGGCATATTTATATGCATAAACCATTCGATGACGCGCCGGATTGATACCAAGGCAACCGGTAGCCGGCATCTTCTTTGCCTGTTTCAGGGTCATGTCCTTTATTTCTTCTGTCCTGACGGAATCTCCTTCCAAAGTAGCCCGATATATATTTCGTCCTTTGGGATAAACGAAACTATTCTTACCGGCAGCATAGATGTGTTCAATATAGTCCCACATCGACTTTGAACTATGTATTTTTTGTATCGGATGTATCTCCAACTTTTTATCAAGCCCGTAAAGCATTCCTTTAGGTCGTTCGAACAAATAACACAAATAAGCAGGATTAAGGGAAGCTATCACATAAGGTGCAACAAATTCATCCGGTCCGTTACCGGTTCTTCCGACGGTTTTTATGTAAGTAAACTCAGGATAACGGAATATATAAAAAGGCGCATTCCGACTTTGCATAATCATCAGGCTATCCTTTATCACCATATTCGGAGAAGCAGGTTTAAAAATAAACGTATCCGGTTCCACTATATGGTTTCCCTGCAGTTCCACCACTTCACCGAAGGGGTCCTTATCTTTCAGAAAGACTTCGCCTTCTTCCAATGGAGGAAGTGCTACTATCTTTTCTTCCACAATACTATCGGCAGCAGGTTTTTCCTGAGGTTCTGCCGCATTGTTCTTTTTTCCGCCGCAAGCTGCCAGGCTTAAACAAAGAATAGAATAGATAAATAATTGTTTCATAATATAATAGATATAGGGTTTGGAATGGAAGTTACAGATTCTCCGGCCACTTCTTACCGGACTTAGTGTAAAGCCATATCAAAAAAAAACGACTCCAATAACACTCACTATTATATAGGTCATAGCAAGCATATCCATAAAGACCTCCGATTTTAAAATTTTATTTCCAATCATGGCAAACACTATAGTAAAAGCTACACCTCCGACTAAAACAGACCACGCTACATCATTATTGTTCACATCAGCCGATAAAGGTGTAATCCAATTACCCATATTGTATTTTCCCTTCATAAGGCAAAGATAAATATTTTATTTGTAATCACGGATATAATGCCGGATTTTATTCTTTCCCCTTCATCAGGCTCATGATGATGATGCTCCGATGGATAAGAGTGACAGCGGAAGGATTCCGCATTGCATCCTGCAAGTGAACATTCATAATAAAGCATATACAACTGGTTATTACCCAATAATTTGCAAGCAATAAGTCAGAAATATGGTCGTAGCTTTTAATTGTACATTCTAAAGGGTGAAGATTTAACGCTTTTGTTATTTCTTAACTCATGTAGTTTGCCAATATTGGCAAACTCTTCTTTATTTCGGTGCAATTTATGATTGATATTCCACTTCTTGTTTTAGTTCGTTGTTTAAGCTGATAGCAAAGGTAGCATATTTTGCTTACATTATTCAAAATATAAAGGTAAAGTAGTTCCGGGCACACAGCTTTTTCATTTAAAAATGCTTTGAATTTTCAATATTTTGATTGATAAGCATTTAGAAGTAATCTAATGTCACTATTGACACTAAGTAGGTATAAATGCCACTGATTATGTTGATGTAGAAACAGCATAATCAGTGGTTATCAGTTTGTTTCAAGTTTAAATGAAAGAGCCGTGTTCCGGGCATCGAGTAGAGAAGCAAGGTGGAATATCTGCTGCTTTTTTGAAGAGTAAAAGAAAAGGGAGAATCGTTCGGTACATTACCGTCAGGTTCTCCCTTACATTCTATTGAATACAATGCGTTTACTGTTTCTCTGTAAATGGAATAGCTTCCATATACATATCCTTTAAGTTAATAATCACTTTGGAGAACTTTTCCAGTGCGTTTAAGCCGAGCACACCGTCTTCTGCGCCATCGGAAAAGGAAGTTGTCTTCACTTGTCCAGAATGCAAATCAATACCTGTATTCACATTGACTGAATCAATCATTGCTGTGCCATTTCCTATACGGATTTTCATATACGGCAACTTATAAGTGCGGGTAATTGATACTCCTCCAATTCCTGCCATACGAAGTGAATCTGGTACACCGGCTGAATCCACTTCTTTTTTGTGACGGTTGTACCAGGTAGGCTGCATATAAGTGTAGTAACAGCCTGTATCAAAATGGAAATAGACATGATTCCCGGTTTCATCGGGTGTTTTTAACTGCAATCCTTCTGTATCAGTACGTATGAGATTACTTTTGCCCAGTGGATTAGGAGTAGGTATAGCCGGGATAATAATTTCTCGGTGTGCAAAGTCCAATTGAATTTCCTGCATACATAGCATGACAGGAAGTCCGATAACAGGGGGAAGCTGAAATTTTTCATTATACTTATCGGCTTCTTCATGCCCTGTTTGGGTATCAATTACAGCAAAAGGCACATTCAGCCAAGTCAACCCGCCGATACGCAACGTGTCTGCAATGGCATAGCCTCCCTGCTTCATCCCCCCAATACCTCCTATAGTGATGTCTGTATCCAAAGAACGCAATCCATATGCCCTTGCCAATTTGGGAGTTATCAGGTTCCCGCCGGCTCCTGTATCGAACAGGAAACGCCCTTCTTTTCCATTGATACTTCCATTCATCTCAATGGAGCGTTGCCCATCTTTATCACCAATTACCATCGGGATACGGTATTCATCCGATTTGTAAAGCGGTTGATAAAGAGGATCGCAAGCAGCCAGAGCACGATACTGCTGTGCTTGGGCTTTATATGGTTCGGTTAGGGTACTGTCAGTTCCCATAGCTGCCAGTTGGTCATAGATATTCTGTAGCAGTCCGGCTGCATCATTGTAATGGCCGATTCTTGTCAGATTAGTACTTAACAGAACAACCATACTCATGGTTCGATCCCCCAACTCTTGCTGATGATTGTTCAGCAGATCAGCAAGTACGGTACATGCCGAATCCGGTCTGTTGAAATAATGATGTGTCATGGCTGTAGCCAACTGCCGTAAAAATGGCGATATGGAATTAGCCGGAGTTGCTTTCAACTCATGTTCCAATTCAAACCAATTACTTTCATTGATAAGCTGTCCGATTCGTACATCGGCATTTTGAGCCTGGATGTTTATTGAAACAAACAAGCATGAAGCAAGTAACAATTTCTTTAACATAAGATTGTAATATGATTTAATGTTTTTGTGTATTTTGTTCATTCCCTGTTAGATTCCAGTTCTTTCTCGATTTCTTCAATCGTAGGCAAACTGCCTCGGAAGTCTTTAGGCAAGGCTTGTCCTAATTCATAATCGGAAATTCCGATAGGCTTCTGAATATCACGTAAGGCATATTCTGCCTTGATACGATCTTTGCTCTTAAAAGTCAGCATATCAAATATATATGGGTCTTTGAGCATTGATTTCACATCATTTGCTTCCGGAACAGGCAGGGGTTCAGTGAAGTTGTTTGCCAACGCTCCATACTTGCCGTAGTCATCAAGTTTGATGGCTTCTTGCAGATAGCGTGTCGTCCAGTGATTGGTAATGCTCTGCACCATATATTGCATATTGCGTACAGTAAATCCCTTTATCTCGGAATAATCGTTCTTCAAATCCACAGCCAACCGTTGCAAGGTTTTCTTGCCCCAGCCATCTGCATCTTGGCTTTGCTGTAACATTTCGCCAACGTCCCAATACATCCGAAGCATTTCTTCGTTGGCGGCATAAATTACTCGTTGCTGGGCAATCAGTACCCGTTGTTTGATTTTGCGAAGCAATGCAGCATAACCACGAAAGTTATCTGTCAAGTTATCAGTTACTTGTATATTTATGTTCTTGGCCATACTTTTCTTTAATTCGTTTATAAAGTTACTATTTTTTATTCGGTTGTGCGTCAAATTCTTACGATTATTTCTAATTACATAATAAAAAAAATAGCAAGTCGCTATATATTAAGCAACTTGCTATCTCTTTTTAGGTTATCTTTTTACTCCTTTATGGAGTATTGCTTTTATCCGCCGAAGTTGTCATACATGATAGAAGCAGGCTCAACACCCAGGCTATCCAGCATCTTAACAACTGCATTAGACATCGGGCCGGGACCACACATGTAGTATTCAATATCTTCGGGAGCTTCGTGATCCTTCAGAT
>ENA-UONZ01000105-UONZ01000105.1-human-gut-metagenome-genome-assembly--contig:-C93old-NODE-105-length-146908-cov-41.354164_pt1 | contig 146908 bp, 105 predicted proteins | sample MGYA00242468_ERZ724015 | MGnify/ENA metagenome assembly ERZ724015
GCATGGGTAGGGAGATTATATCCCTAAATCAAAGCTTAAATGAAAAAGCCGTGTCTCTGCGTAAAGAATCCCAGTATACCTGCCATGATAGTTGCCCGGTCGGCTTCCGATTGTATGCTTTCAAAAGGAAATCCCAATACGAAGGTACGGTAGTTTCCTTTATAAGCGATACCTGCGCTTTGGTTGCCGGGAACGTATGTAAAGACAGGAAATGCCGTATCTACCGGAACGATACAGTCGGGAGCAGGGACGGCATAGCTGGTTTCATTAGGCGTTCTCGGTATGGTAATCGTACGTCCCAACCCGTTAATGCGGTTTGAGCTCTTGTCCGTCATGCTGTTTTGATAACCGTATTTTAAGATCTTCTCCGTAAATTCCCGGTTCCCCTGTGTTCCACTCATATCGCTTCCCACGTATGCACCACTGACAAATAGATTTCCTCCCGACTGGCAATAACTGGTGATAATCCGTTGCATGGCCGAAGAAAATGTTTTGTAGTATACTTTATGGACCGGATCTTCTTTCTCCATTCCCAAAATGTAGTCCACAACCGGATAATCTTCCAGTGTGACTGTACCGTTTTCCACAGCCTCGTCGCTGCATGACACGAAACTATATTTGCCGGCGGCTTGAATCGCTTTTCCATGAATGAAAGGATAGTCGAATGTGTTACCTGCTATTTTCATTCCTTCCAACTCGCGCCCGCTATATCCCAGACTGCCTTCTCCTTCTTTCCCGGCCTGTGCCCGGTCGAATCCTATTTGCGCTCCACTGAATGAGATGTTTGATAAATAAGGAACTCCGGGATCTTGTTCCAGGTCGAATCCTGCTTTGTCAAACGTATTAATGACAGCCGGTCCGCTGACTCTGTCGAATCCATTGATTATCAATACTCTTTCCCGTTCGCGTTTGGCCTTATAAGCAGAGAGTATCTCGGACGGGAAGCTCTCACCACCCCGGTTTACGGCAGTTACTTTAAAGGAATAAACGAGTCCCGGCTCTATTTTGACGGTATGGGACGTCTTGCTGACTAATGTACCGTTGTCGAAACCACCATAGCCAATGCGTGTGTATACAATGTATTCACGTGGCTGTGCGGTGGGTTCTTGCGGATCGTTTTCACCTTTCCACGAAAGCTCCAACGTATTCTTTTTCTTTCCGAAGCGGATAGCAAAATTGCTGACAGGAAGAGGTTGCACTACATATTCTTTGTCATGCTGGCCGGCAACAAACTGCAAGATACCTTTATAGATGGCACGTCCCACCGTAAACTTGAAATTCGGATCATGTCCCAACTGCATATCGGCAAAGTTCTGATGGGAAAGTAATTCGATAATGGTAGAAGGAGTAGCCGGAAGACGCGTCTCGCTGTAATTGCGGTTCCACATACTGCGTCGTGTCCAAGACAGATTATGACTTGAATATATATCTTTCTGAATCTGAGTGAGTAGAATATCGGCCAAATCCCGTGAGGCATACCGGTCGATTCCTGTGTTCAGTTTTCCATTATTAAAATCAGTGGTGTATATTCCCAATGAGCCGATCAGCTCATCCGTTTTGCTGCATCCCGCATCGCTATGCAGCGCCATTGTCATTTCCAAAGGAATACCTAAACCGGGTTGTTGCGGATTATAGACAGAACCTCCGGATAAATAATTAATTGTGTTGGAGCGTGTATTGATGTCATCCGCATAATCATTTTCACCTTTCCGCCCCGCATATACTTCGTATGGCATTCCCGCCCATTGGGCAGAGTAGCGTGCCCCTTCCAGATAACGGGGTAAACCGCTTATCTTTCCTCCTCGCGCAATATTTCCCATTCCTCCCCCGAAACGTACCGCATCTGCGCATACTACGCCATGCTCGCTACTCTCGTTGCTTAGCACTACCATACCGTAATCGTTATTGCCTTTGTCAAACTCGAATGTGCCCAGATAAACCCAAGTGCCTCCGCCTATCTTTTGATTCACTTTGAATTCGGTCACCCCTCCATTGTGAAAAACAAGATATTTGGCATCGCTCACGCTATTAGGCAATGTCCGGTAAGAGACATAAACCGCGTATTCTCCTTTTGCCGGTAGGGTAGGCACCCATTCGGCGAAAGCCTGGTCTTTATTCTTCTTCTTTCTTTCGGTCGTAATAAAGCGGCAGGTCCCGTCTGTGAAGGGATTTTCTCCATCTCTATAAATCGCCTTCTTTTGAGCGAATCCTTTTATCGGAGCAGTAGTCCAATGTGCTTTTTTGCTTCCTACTTCCAGATAAAGAGAAGCATTAGGTGTATCGTTGTCCACAATGATTTCATTTTTCTGAGTATCCCGTTCGCGGGGAGTGTAGACGATTGCGCCTGCGTTTTCCAACATCGGAATTACGTACGGAAGGACAAACGACTGTGTGAACAGATCTTCCGTTGTGCAAAACAGACGGGGGCGTTGCCATCCCCATTCATTCTTATCGTTCTTGAAATAATTGCCGTGACTTTGCCAGATTGCGATATGTCGGTCTTGCAATCCTCGTGATATTTCATTGGGCCGTGAAATGTTCTTTACCCACGCTGCGCCTTTATAATCGGTTTTCAAGGACATCCGTTCCTTATCCTTTTTCTTGTTCCGATAAATATTCGGGATAAGTTCCTCAATGGGCTTTCCATCTGCAAAGATAGTGAGTCGATAGTAGTGGACGGGTCCCGGAAGTAGCTCCTTCACTTGATTGTAAATAGCTTCTACAGTCTCCGGTCGAAAAGGCTGATAAGCAAAACTCTCCGAAGCATGGATAGCAATCGTTTTGCGTTCATAATCTATATCAACACTTTTCAGCTTAGGCGTACTGATTTTCGCCGTTGCGGTATATCTGCCGAAATAATCTGTCAATCGTTCTTTTACATTCCTTTCAATGTCCTGAGCAGAAAGGAAATTTACTCCCAATGTAAGGCATAGGAAAAACACTATTATCTTCATACTTGCTGCTTTTTTATACTCACCACAGAGGAAAGGAGGACACAGAGGACTTCATAAATAAAAGAATTATGTAGTTTCCGCATTTACCCCTCCGTGTCCTCCTTTCCTCTGTGGTGAATTACTCCGCAAAAATAAACAAAAAAGAGCGAGAAGTATCCCACTTCCCACTCTTCTTTTATTGTTTTATATTCTCTTAATCAAGAATACCTTCTTTCCTTATAGCGGAATGTATTCAACAAACGCTTCCATTGCCTCGTATGAAGCCAAGCCCAATTTATCATACAATGCAGCTGTACCGCGATTACGGTCCTCGCTGCGTTGCCAGAACAGACGTTCATCGTTACCCAAGAAAGGAGCGCTTTCCATCTGCGACTGATGCTTCAAGATAGAATTACGTTTCGCACGAAGTTCTTCCGGGCTGATAGGCACTGCCATTTCAATGTTCTCAATTTCCCATTCGGCCCACGCGCCGCGATACATCCAGATACGGCAGTCTTTCAGCCACTTGGCACCTTCTTCTTTTTCAAGGTCGATGGCAGCGAATACTGCATCCGTACATACACGGTGAGTACCGTGCGGGTCGGCCAAGTCACCGGCTACGAAAATCTGATGAGGTTTCACTTCACGGAGCAGGTTGCGTACGATTTCTACGTCGGCTTCGCTGATCGGATTCTTTTGAATCTTACCCGTTTCGTAGAAAGGCAGATCAAGGAAGTGGCAACGTTCCAATGGAATGTTATTATATGTACAAGCAGTACGGGCTTCACCGCGACGGATCAGACCTTTGATAGTCAGTATGTCACGGCTGTCCATATCACCGTCTTTCTTCGCTTTCAAGAAATTACGTATTTCTGCGTACTTTTCATTGATAACCTGGTCCTCACTATTGTTGAAGATCTGGTTGAATCCGTTGATGAAGTGCATGAAACGAATTACTTCTTCATCACCTACAGCGATATTGCCGGAAGTTTCGTATGCCACGTGTACTTCATGTTTCTGCTCTACCAGACGGCGGAGAGTTCCACCCATAGAGATAACGTCATCATCAGGATGGGGAGAGAAAATAATCACACGTTTCGGGTAGGGTTTTGCACGTTCGGGACGATAGGTGTCGTCAGCATTCGGCTTGCCGCCCGGCCATCCGGTGATGGTGTGCTGCAAATCATTGAAAATCTTGATATTTACATTGTATGCAGAACCATAAAGAGCCAACAGTTCACTCAGACCGTTTTCATTATAATCCTTGTTGGTCAGTTTCAAAATCGGTTTGCCTGTCAACTGGCACAACCAGACAATAGCGCTACGGATCAATTTGTCATTCCATTCGCAGGAAGTTACCAGCCACGGACGTTGGATGCGTGTCAGATTCATGGCTGCCGAAAGGTCAAGAGCTACATGTGCATTGTTGTGAGTTTGCAGATAAGAAGCAGGAATAGTATCGGTAATCGCACCTTCCACGCATTCTTTAATCATAGCTGCTTTGTTCTCGCCCCATGCAAGCAGATACACTTTCTTTGCACTGAGGATGGTAGCTACTCCCATCGTGATAGAACTGATCGGAGTATTATCCATTGTTCCGAAAATTCTGGATGCTTCATTGCGTGAGGCGTTATCCAATAAAATCAGACGGGTGGTAGAGTTCAAGCGTGAACCCGGTTCGTTGAATGCGATGTTACCCACACGGCCGATACCCAGTAAGGCAATATCAATGCCTCCGAAACTTTCGATACGTTGTTCGTAGAGACGGCAATATTCAAAGATTGTATCTTTGGCAATGCTTCCGTCGGGAGTGAATATATTCTGCTTGTCGATGTCGATATGATCCAACAGCATATTCTTCAAAGCGTTGAAATTGCTGTTGACTGCATCAGGAGCCAATGGATAATATTCGTACATATTAAATACGATCACATTACGGAAGCTGAGTCCTTCTTCCTTGTGCATGCGAATAAGTTCCGTATATACGTGTCTGGGAGAATCTCCTCCCGGAAGAGCCAATACGCAGAAACGTCCGGCTTTTTGTTTTTCGCGGATGGTTTGTGCTATTTCGCGGGCAATGTAGTTAGCGCCTTCTTCTACAGATTCGTAAATGTCCGTAGGAATTTTTTCGAGTCTTGTCAAGACTGATTTTTCAAAAGCATTCTCCGGTCTGTAATATCTGGGGGAGACCCGGTGGAGACTGATTTGAGAACTAAGATTTGTTTTCATAAAGTTGTTAATTAAGTTATGTAAGATTAGAATTCTTACGACTGTATTTTCACGACAAAGATACAAAAGAGGTTTATATAATTAACTACCTACTTCGCGGTATTGTTGTCGTTTTAATTGGTTTTTAACATTTGTTTGATAGCAACTATGACAGATGAAATTCGTCTGCATCTTTCCATACCGGAAATTTTTCTCTGAATTGACGGAGAGTGGACAGCTTGAGAGTTGCCGTAGTTATTCCTTCCCGGCCGTCGGGCAGCGAGGCTATCTCTTCTCCGAAAGCTGAATAGATTTTACTTCCTCCATTATAGTCCAAATGGTAACCGTCGGTTCCTGTCCGGTTGACACCGCATACATAGCACTGATTCTCGAACGCGCGAGCCCGAAGCAACGTATCCCATACCGGGCGGCGGGGGATAGGCCAGTTGGCTACATATATCAATAAGTCATACTCATTGTTTACGTTTCGGCTCCATACCGGGAAACGAAGGTCGTAGCAGACTTGCAGGCAGATGTTCCATTCGAGGTAGGGAAGGATAAGCCGTTTCGTGCCGGCGGAGAAATGTTCGGCTTCCCGTCCCATGCGGAACAAATGCCGTTTGTCGTAATAGAATTCTTCTCCTTCCGGTGTCAGAAAAAATGCCCGATTGTAGAACAACCCGTTATCCGTTGCGATATAACTTCCGCAGATGGCTATCCGGAATTGCCTGGTCCATAGTTTGAGAGTCGTAATGGTTTCACCGGAATTAGGTTCTGCCAACGTTTTGCTCTGCATACTGAAGCCGGTAGAAAACATTTCCGGTAAAACAACAATCTCCGTTGTTCCACAGAGACTTTGCAGTTTCTTGTGGAGCAGACGGAGATTTTCTTGTTTGTTTTCCCAAACGATATCGGTTTGTACTATGGAAATACGGATTGAATCCACACTGTTTAGTGATTAAATCTCGCCAAGGGCAAAATTCTCAGGATGTTTTCCTTGAAAGTCCTTGAAATAAAGTTTGATTTCTCTCATGTCTTTATCAATATCTCCCGACGGCATGATGGCTTTCGTTGCCGAAATCATCTTTTTGCTGTAATCGATACCGATCAATACGATGGGTACTTGCGCTTTCAAGGCGATATAATAAAAACCCTTTTTCCAATTTGGATTTGCCTTGCGGGTTCCTTCGGGTGTGATAGCCAAATGAAACTTTTTGCATTCGTTGAAATGTTTGACCATCTGATCCACCAACGAAGTTTTCCGACTACGGTCTACGGGAATCCCGCCGACTGCTTTGAAAAAAAGTCCGAGTGGAAAGAAAAACCATTCTTTCTTCATCATGAAACTTGTCTTACGACCTAAAGCACCGTAAAATAGTTTTCCAATAAATAAGTCAAGGTTCGTAGTGTGTGGAGCGGCACAAATCACGCATTTATCATAATTGGTTACCGTAACGTTTGTCTTCCACCCCAATAGGCGGTAATAGATAAAGCTATAAATTGCTTTCTTCATTCTGTTTTTTAGTTCAATTTTCCGATCGCTTCAATAATCTCGTTTACTTTTGCATTAAAGTCTGCACGGAATTTCTTATAAAAACCTTTCACATTTCCCGGTTCGGTGTGACTGATGCGGCATACAAATTCATCCTGCATTTTCAGCACTTCCGCCATTAACTCGTCGGCCTTAGTCTTGTCAGTACCAGGTATAAACATACTGTTGATTAAACACTCGGTGAACAATTCTCCTGCGATATAGTTTACATTCTTTTTGAGTTCTCTTCTACTTGCCATAATCTTTACATTTAATGGTGAATAATAAAAAATATTTGTGGTAAAGATAGTTACTTTCTTTGATTTAGGCGAATAAATGGTCTGAAAAATGAAATAGAAGTGTTTTTATATGTATATTGTTTGTTGTATATGGCTGGAGAATTTGAACGAAAATTAAACTTTAATGAATGATTCTATACTAATAATTGTAATGAATAAATCGTTTTGTCTGTTTTTATCCCTTTTTGAACGATTTTTAAACTACAAATGATAATAAAAGAAGTACTTTTACAGAGTATTTAGAATAACATACTTAAGCATCATGAAAAAGAAAAAAGTGAAAAGGAAATTACTTAAACTTTGTAGTCTTGGACTACTTGGAATCACAGTGTGCACACCTGTCATTGCACAACAAATTAACTATCAGGCGAATCCCCGTACTGGTGCTTTGCAAGCGTTAACAATAGCAGGTGATCCACAAGGAATGAATTGGTTGGTAGCAACAGATGGTAGTCAATATTCGTGGATTAAAGAGAACTATGGATGGGGATTGGGATATTTTACTCAGATAAAAGGAAATCGACAGGATGAAGTACATTGGAATGTTCCTGTTGAAATAAGGCAAGGTGGAAAAGAAATAATTTATTTTGCTGGTGATATTCGTATTCTAGTAAAAAGATATATGAGAGATGAAGATTTGGTAGAAGAATATATATTTCGGAATCTAGGAAACGAGCATATTTCGCTTGCTGACATTGGAATTTATACTCCTTTTAATGATAACTACCCCAATTCTCAAACATGTATAAATGCCCGTACAAATACTCACATTTGGGAAGGAGACAATGCTGCTTATGTAAATGCTCTTCGGATGGGTGGTTATGCGCCGCATTTAGGTTTAGTTGTAACAAAAGGAGCGGTTAAAAGCTACGAAATATGGGAGCGTGGTAATGATAAGGCCAATTCTCATACGCGAGGAATCATAGCTTTGAATTTGCCGGATATACAATTGGAACCGGGTAAGGAATATTCAATATCTTGGCGCTTATTCTCACATAAAGGCATAGATGATTTCCAACAAAAAGTATTAGAAAAAGGAAGTGTGTTCGTGTCTTGTAATAAATATGTTTTTGAAAAAGGAGAAACAGCCCGAATAGAATTAGCAGGTGCTTCTGGAGTTCAGAAATGTATAGTGAAAAAGAACAGTAGTATTACTCCTATGTATAAAGAGGGAGATAAATGGATTGCGGAAATTGTAATGGATCAGCTCGGAGAAGTACATTTGGATATCTCCTATGGAACGAATAAACAGACACATGCTACTTGTTTGGTAATCAGTAATGTGGATAGTTTAATACAAAAACGGGTGGATTTTATCCTCAATCATCAACAAATGAAGGGATCAGATAGAAGAAAAGATGCTTTTATGGTGTATGACAACGAAAAAAATGAAATATATTTGAATAATACTCCAAATTGTAATCCGGTAGACCGAGATGAAGGTGCTGAACGCGTAGGAATGGGTGTGTTGTTGGCTAAATACTATCAGTTACATCCTAGTTCAGAAATAAAAGAATCTCTTTTACGATATACGAAATTCTTGCGAAACAGATTGCAAGAGAGTGATTATAAAACATTCTCATCCGTTGATCGGAAAGGTAGGAACAGAGCTTACAATTATGCTTGGGTATCCGAACTTTATTTTCAAATGTATGGTATTACTAAAGATAAGCAGTATGCTGTTGATGGCTATAAGACATTACGTTCTATGTTCCGGCAGTTTGGTCATGGATTTTATGCCATAGGCATACCTGTACGTTTGGGATTACAGATGTTGAAAACAGCCGGAATGCAAACTGAATATGAAACATTGAAAAACGATTATATACGAGTAGGGGATACTTTTGTGAAAAATGGATTGAATTATCCGGCAAGTGAAGTTAATTATGAGCAAAGTATTGTAGCGCCGAGTATCATGTTTTTACTCCAACTTTATCAGGAAACAGGTATTCAAAAGTATTTGGATGAGGCAAAACGGCAAATGTCTGTGTTGGAAGCGTTTGCGGGAAATCAGCCAAGTTATCATCTGAATGAAATTGCGATTCGCCATTGGGATGGTTATTGGTTTGGAAAACGAGAAATGTGGGGAGATACTTTTCCACATTATTGGAGTACATTGTCCGGAGCTGCTTTCTATCTTTATGCGCAATGTACTGGAGATAATTCTTATAAGAAGCGTGCGGAAAATGTAGTAAGGAACAATCTTTGTTTGTTTTTTGAAGATGGTCGTGCCTCTTGTGCCTATATATATCCCAACAGAGTGAATGGTATGAAAGGTGAGTTCTATGACCCATATGCTAATGATCAGGATTGGGCATTAGTTTATTATTTGTTGGTGAGTGATAATATTTATTGATTGGGAGATTCGTCTTATCTCAAAAAATATGTCAAAAAGAAAACCGGCTAGTCACATTTAGTGGCTAGCCGGTTTTCTTTTCGTTTACTTTTTTCTGTTTATTGTGGAGTACCGAAAGCGGCAAATTCATAAATGCCATCGGCCCACATTGCCGAATTGTTCTTATGTACATTTACAACGCCATAAACGCGTAGGCGTAAATACCTGTAAGGAGTCAGGTCTTCAATGTTGGAGATAATAAATCCTACTTGCCAATTTTGTTTACCATCTACAAGCATCTTATAACTCTTTCCGTCTACACTTCCTTCAATCGTATATTTATAAGCAGCTTCAGAACCATTGACCAATCTTGTGGAAAGATTAATCTCTGAGATGCGGGCATTTTTCTGCATATCTACAATCAGTATATATGGAGTACCTGTTGCTGTATTGGAATTCTTTTGGAAAAAGGCTGAAGACTCTAACGAAACTCCATCAGTAACACAATCTGCCTTAACTCCTTTTGCTCCGGTGACAGTAGATGTAACAGGCATATTTAATGTTAGATTTTTACCATTCTGTACTGGAATAATACCATGTTTATCACTAAATTCCAGATATCTGTAATAATCCATTGACGCATATCCCTGATTGAAAGCAGCTATGGATATTCTTGGAAAATTACCCTCCGGAGTCTGATGTTCACGCTGTGCCCCCCAATGATAACTCCATACTCCGCAACTTGTTCCCACCATACTAATCCTGTTAAATTGTGCATCGAAAGTGGAGTTGTTGCCAATTTCTCTCATCAGTGTCCATTCACCTCCTAAATTAGTAGTAGATGTATACACAGTCTGACTTGGATACCATCCCGAAGCCTTTGAACTGAAGAAATAATACTCTCCCTCTTTTTTGATAATGGCTGGAGTCTCTCTGTGCAACCCCTTGCATATTGTATTCACTAATGAAACAGGTTTAGTCCAGGAATTATCTAATTTATAGATATTTATATCGCTATTCATATTGGTGGCTGAGAGCAGATACGCTGTATTGTCATCATCAATGAAGAGTGATTGATCTCTAGACTCATGTCCTAATGGCCGTTCCATCGTACCTACTTCTAGTTTACCTTTAGGAGTAATCTGTGCCAGGTAGATTTTGGCAGCACTGTATCCTCCTTCATCTTCGTAGTGAGCGGATAGTACGACTTTACCCGTTTTAGGATTATGCCGGAAAGCAATACCTTCAAAATTTACCTTGGGATAAAAAGCTAGTTCACGAGGAGCACTCCAACTTCCGTCAAGTCCTGTTGGAGAATAGCTTTCAGATGCCATCCAACCTTTAAGCGATTGTCCGTTCACATTCTTCTCAGTATTTTCCATTTTATAGGAATAGTAAAGATTACCTATTTTCATTCCTTGAGGCTTATTTGTAGAGCCTTTACTAATGTACTTTCCATTCAAGTTATCGTAAACTTCAACTTCACCGACAGGTATAAATGTGGTAGCTTGTTGGGAGATTGCTGTTCCTATTTTCTTTCCATCTTTAAATGCTTCTACGTGATACGTAAAAGTTTTGTCAACCTTTAGGTCATAGTCATCGTATGTACCTCCTTTGGTTTCTCCGATGAGTTCTCCGTCACGATATATCTTGTAAAGATCAGTATCTTTCCGCTGCATCCAATTCAACTTCACATTTTTGGCTTCTTTTTCGCCTACGAGTTTAAAAGTAGTGGCTGTCACTGCCCAAGTCCCAGTACTCTCTCCGGTTTTTGTTGCTTTCGACTGTGCGACAGAAGAAGGAAATACCGGCAGATCACATAAACATACGAATACAAGTGCAAGATAAAACTTTAATTGTTGACTTTTAATGTTCATAATACAATTCTTTAGTTACGTTTGAAATATGGGCAGAAAGTTATTTAGTTCCCATCAGTTTCAGATTATTAGCTCTGTAAGTAGCTGAGAACAAATCAGCCTCCTTGTATGTGTACTTGCTTGAATCGAAATATACAGCAAAATCCTGCATTAGTTTTTTTGAATATTCAGTGAGATACAAATTGGTTCCGTCGAATGTGTTAGAGCCGGAAACAGTAATGTATTTCTTATCTTTGATATTCTGTATCTGATAGTAACCATCTTCCTGTAGATTGAACATCCAGCGTTGACCGTTATCTTTCTTTTCAGGATTCAAGCGTAAAGTACCGAACAGGGATTCGAGGAACTTTCCGGTTTTTATATCTTTTAATTTGTATACGTTAGGAGTTTCGGTTTTGATAAATTCGAAATTCAGATTAATATCATCATTGTCATCTGATATGGTGAAGCCATTAGCAGGCTTGGATACCAGACGGTCGGATATTTTTTCCAATAAGGAATAGATGTTTCCGGAAATAATGGTTGCAGCACGTTTGTAGCGATACATATTGTTGAATATGCTCAAATCCCATTTATCGTACCATTTTACAACTGGATATCCTGAACGCACGCTGATGGGTAACCATACAAAATGTGATTTTCCCGGATCATTTCTGTTCCAGCGGTCTCCCATATAAATAAATGCTTTATCTTTATCAGGCAGTTGGAAAACATAGTTGCTCTGCGAGTTGTAAGTTACTTGTTTCAATTTATCAACGGCAAAATTTGCTCCTGTAATCCATTCACCTAATATATTAAAGGTATAAGCGGTTCTTCCCGGATTTGGATCCCATCCTGTACAACCGGAAAATAATCCGAAATACATATCGCCTACCTTAAAGATGGAAGGTGCCTCATACTTAAGTTCTTTTAGTATCTTTGTTTCAGTGGAAGTCGGCTCTAGAAAGTCATCTCTAAGTAAGGATATATTTGTATTTGTGTTCATGTCGGTAGAACAGAAATGATATGCCTTACCGTCTGTATCTACAAATAGAGTTTGGTCACGTGATTCGTTTTTATTAGGGCGTAAAGTCTTGTATAACGTATAAGGCCCTTCTATCTTATCACTGACTGCGATACAGACTCGTGCTGCGCTGTAATCGCTATTATTGATTTCCCAATGGCTCCACATTACCCATTTATTTGTTTTTGGGTTATAGATGACTTTGGGACGTTCAAATAAACGTCCGTGGGAGATGTCATTCAAGTCATCCTTAGCTTCTCCGGTCGTTTTCAAAGAAAGTCCCAGACGTTTCCAGTTATACAAGTCTTTAGATTGATAACAGCTCACTCCGTTTGATACGAATCCGGTACGATCTTCTCCGAACCAATAGTAAGTACCTTGATTAAATACCACACATCCGCCATGTGCATTGATTTGTTCTCCATTTACATCCTTCCACAAAACACCCGGACTTATCTGGGTATTTTGCGAAAAAACGGAAATATACGAGAATATAAGACTGATAAATAAAATATTTCTCATATTTATTCTTCGATATTGATAGTTATTTCAGGTTGTGCGGGGGCATAAGCACCGGATTCATCTATAGTAAAATATTCTACTTCGGCTGTATTATCCATGAAACCGAATTTAGGAGAATATACGCATGATACACCGGTCAACTTGGCATTATCTACCCGAATAGATCCGATGTCATTTCCCCATCCTCCACGTCCTACACTGAAGGCAACTCGTATTTGCTTGCAGTCGGGCGAAGTAGTGTAATCCATAGAGTAAGTTTCCCAGTCTTTGCTTGCTATTTCTGTAACAACTCTCTTCTCTGTATCTTGTAACTCTTCGATTGTCATTTTTCCGGTAAGTTTACCTTCTTTTTCAGCAATACCGCCTTTCAATAGAGCAGATAAAGTGTACGTTTCATTAGGAGCGACATTGACAACTTGTGCTAGAATACCGTCACTCCAACCGGTTGCCCATTTGTAAGGTCTGATTTCAAATACATGATTGTCTAGATCCTGTTCGTTGTCTAGTTCTTCTGGTAGGATGTACTGTTCAGAGTTCCAACGGTCACCTATAATAACATCCCATCCTTCGATACGGGTAGTCAGTTTACTGTCGGAATCTACATCGAATTCTCCTTCAAAGCCCGGATTTTTTAAAAGATTTTCTACCGGTTCACCAATCCCGGCTGTAAAGTTTGGTTGCGGAGCATAGTCTTTGATACGTACAGAATCTATAGGAGCTCCATCTCTGAAGATGAAAGCGCGGTTATCGGGAGTTATGGCAAAGCGGTAAGTATGAGCCTGACCGTCGTTATTGTAAAATTTACCTCTTCCACCTTCTTTTCCGCTGGTAGCCGGATTATTAATAGCCTTCTGATAGTTATTGTATATACCTATTTCGGAAGAATTAAAATATGCTTTAAATCCATATCCCTTTTCATTTACAAAATAAGGATAAAAATTCTGTTCCGTATCATCGGTTTTTATCCTAAATTCGATAGTGTATCCTTTAGAGCCGGGAGTAAATGATTTTGTAAACTCTACATCCTTTCCTCCTTTATATGTAGGTGATTTAGAAATATCCTTTATGGGAAGTGAAGTACCGTATCCTTTAACCTTCACATACGAACGTGTGTCACCGCTTCTTAATACGAGTTTTCCTTCAGTCAGTATTTTTGTACTGTTCAAAGTTACGGTTACTTTTTGTTTTCCCTTATTAGCCGGTAGCACGGTAGGAGATACAGTGAAGCCATTGGGAGCGGTTACTTTGATTTCTTTCCCGGGTAAAGCCGTAGAATTGACTATAAACGAAACTGATTTGTTTGTCCCGTTAATAATCAATTGTGGTAAGTGGGCATCTACCGGCACTTCTTCTGTTTCCTTTTTGTCGTCTTTGGGTAGAGCCGCATAAGTTGCTGTTACACCACTTGTCAATAGCACCATTGTTAAGAACATGATTCTTACATACTTCTTTTTCATGATATTGAAATGTTTGAATAAATTAATTATTTAGTGATTACTTGTTTCTGATTGCAAATTTGATGAAACATTTTTAGATAAGAGTTCTATAATAATTCAAATGCGTTTGATTTTAAATAATGTGTTTTGTGAGGGATAAGAATCATTCAGTAAGGTTCAAAAATCATTCATATATGCTTTCTTGAATGGGTAATTAATATATTTTAAGATGTTTGCCTGTCATTACCGCTAAATTTTGTTTTAATATTGCATTGAGAAATGATTCTAATTATTCAATATTACTATGAACTATACAATTCGATATTATATATTATTCTCTTTTCTTTCTGTTTTTTCAAGTGTTGTCGCACAACAGATGTCTGTGACTACCTTGCCTTTGAACAACTATTTACCTTCTAGTTCGGTATTGCGTGTTCATTGCGATAAGGAGGGTTTTTTATGGTTGGGAACAAAAGATGGATTGTGTCGTTATGATGCCTATCGTATATTAACTTTCCGTTCCGGTCTAAAAACGCCGGATTTATTGACAAACAATGAAATTACCTGTATTGCAGAAGATGATAACGGTTTTTTGTACATAGGAACTAAGAAAGGTTTGAATATATTGAATAAACGAACTTATCAGATAACTCCGGTTGAACATAATGATATAAGAGACCAAGAGATCCGGACAATGATAGTCGACAGTAAAGGGTGGCTTTGGGTTGGTACATTAACTTCTGTATTTCGTTGTTCCAATGATTTTTCATTTTGCAAAAGGTATGATGCATCTTTGCCTGTCACTAGTGTAAATTCTATCTATGAAGATCAGGATAAGAATATATGGGTTACTTTGTGGCAAAAAGGACTTCATAAATATGATTCGGGAAAAGATACGTTTGTTAGTTTGCCTAAAATAGGGGCTTGGGACAATCCGTTCAAAATTTTTCAGGATGATAAGAAGCAGCATTGGGTGTTAACTTGGGAGAGTGGAATATATTTGTTTTATCCGGAAGAAAAACAAGAGTTAATGTATCATCATGTTAATGTGGAGAGTGAAAATAAATGGGATGAGAGCGGCTGTTTTAGTATTGTTCAGGACGATAAGTATGGATATATTTGGATTGTGTCCACACAAGGACTTTATGCACTTCAGAAACGTCCGGGGGATAAGGTAAGTAATGTTGATATATCTCATATTTCTTCTAAATTGAATAATATTTTTAGTGAAATTGTCAAAGACGCATTGGGTAATCTGTGGATCGCTGCATTTAATGAAGGGGTGTCTATGATTGACTTGAATAAGCCCTTTGTCCAGAACAACTTACTTCCAACTATTCGAAAAAAAACAGGGTTTAACGCTAATGTGAAAAATATATATGAAGATGAAGATGGTGATTTGTGGATCAATCAAAACCGTTGGGGAGTAGGTATATTTGAACCCAATTCAACTGATATTCAGTTTCATACTGATATTCCTTCACTTAGAGGAATATCGAATTTGAAGAATATTAGTTGCATGGCACCAGTGTCTTCTCTTCATGAAGTTTGGTTAGGAACTGAATATGATTCTGAGATATATAGGGTAAAGAAAGAAAAAGGGAATATACGATTATTGGGGGTCTTGAATTTAAAGAAATATGTAACAGAGAATCCGGGAGATCCGTATTTGTTTTATGAAGACAGTAAACGTAACTTTTGGATTATAACTACTGCAGGTATATTAGTAAAACCAGCAGGGAAGAATGATATTCAAGATACACATATTATGCTGAAGGGCATAACCGGAATTGGAGAAGGAAAAGATAATACCTTATGGATCAGTACCAAAAAAAGGGTGTATATACAGCTGTGATTCCTTCTCAATTAAAGTTTGAGAAATCAAGTTTAAAGAATTTGAATTCCCAAACAGATGGTTTGATAAGTAATAATATTACTGCTATTTGTGTAGATAATAGCGGATTGATATGGCTAGGTAGTGAAGAAGGTAGTGTTTTTACTTACGATTCTCAAAAGAAGAAAGTTACAGATTTGTCGAATGTGTTTGATATGCTTGAAGAAAGTATTTTCAATATTGTAACCGATCGATTAGGGCATATATGGATTTCTACCAACAAACGGGTTATAGAATACGAACCGAAGAACGGAGGAATTATGGACTATTCTACTATGGATGATATATTGGTGAATTCTTTTATGCCAAACTCTTACTTTATAAGTCGTTCAGGTAAAATGCTTTATGGTGGTAATCGAGGTATCACAGCATTTACTCCTTATGAAGGTTTGTCCGAACATCCTCGGAAGATTAAGACTATGATAGCGGATATAAAAATAGACGGAATGTCCGTTCTTTTGGAGAAGAATAATAATCGTTTTGATTTGAGCGATCAGAATATAACTTTGAACTCTGGAGATAAAAATATCGAGATAGATTTCTCTTCTTTGAATTATGCTTTCCCGAATAAGATCAAATATGCCTATAAGATGGAAGGGGTAGATGATGACTGGGTATATGTCAGAGGGGACCGTCAGTTTGCTTTTTACAATCAACTACCTAAGGGAAAACGGATTTTTTATCTGAAGGCAACAGATGTGAATGGTTTGTGGAGCGAGTATGTATCTACAGTTTCAGTATATAAACAACCGGCTTTTTATGAAACATGGTGGGCATATACATTATATGTTATTTTTGCAATTATATGCATTTATCTTTTTTATCGGAGGATACAAAAACGTATGCAATTACGGCATGAATTGAAAATAGCACAGATAGACAGGGAAAAATCAGAAGAGCTAGTGCAAACAAAATTGCGCTATTTTACAAATATATCTCATGATTTATTGACACCTCTTACTATTATTACTTGTTTGGTTGATGATGCAGAACTGACTGGTGGAGAACGAATTCCACAGTTAAATATGATTCGTTTGAATGTGAATAAACTAAAACGTTTATTACAGCAGATTCTTGATTTCCGTAAGGTAGAAAGTGGAAATATGAGATTATCTGTATCTCAATGTGATATTATTCCTTTTGTCTCAGAGGTTTGTAGTGTGAATTTTGCACCTTTGATGAAAAAGAAAAAACAGAACTTTGTGTTTTCATCTGAAGATCAGACACTGACAGCTTGTTTTGATGCGGACAAAGTAGACAAGATTGTGTCCAATCTTTTGTCCAATGCTTGTAAACATACGGATGCCGGTGGTGAGATAAAACTGATGATGAAATCTTATCAGGCTTCCGGACATCGTCATCTGTGTATTCAGGTTTCGGATACAGGAGAAGGCATTGCCTCTGAAGAATTGGAACATATTTTTGCCAGATTTTATACAGCTCAAAAGAAAGATGGGAGTGAGTCCAATGGTATCGGCTTATCATTGACTAAGGATTTGGTAGAACTCCATCACGGAGATATTAAAGTAGAAAGTGAATTGGGCAAGGGAAGCATTTTTACAGTAAATTTCCCGATTGATGAAGAAAGTTATGAGGAAAATGAGTTTGCCATAGAAAAAGTGAGAGAAAAGAAAGGCGAAATCATATTAGGTGATGTAGATTTGGATGAATTTGAAGAAGGAATGAGGGATATGCGTCAAGCCAGCGAACATCATCTGTTGTTGGTGGAAGATAACGAAGAATTGTTGTATCTTATGAAGCGGATTCTATCTCGGAATTATCATGTCCTGATTGCTAAAAATGGGGTTGAAGCTTTAGAAGTAGTGAAAGAGAATGAAATAGACATAGTGATTAGTGATGTGATGATGCCTGAAATGGATGGGCTGGAATTATGCCGGAATTTAAAGTCTAATTTGGAAACCAGTCACATTCCGGTCATTTTATTGACTGCCAAAAATACGGTGGAAGATAGGGTTGAATGTTATAATGCCGGAGCTGATGGATATATTGCTAAACCATTCGAATTGAAAATACTTGAAGCGCGTATTAATAACTTTATAAGTCATAAAAGAAGTAAACAGGAAGAATTTCGTTCTAATGCGGATGCGCAGATTGATGCGTTGGAAACTTCGGTTGTTGATAAAGAATTCTTTGATAGAGCTGTTGCCGTGATTAAAACGAATATTTCTGAAGGTAATTTTGATGTTGTTCAATTGGCAGATGCATTGGCAGTCTCTAAATCTTCTCTTTATAGAAAAATGAAAGTTGCGACAGGATTATCTCCGGTTGAGTTTATCCGAAATATCAGATTAAAACATGGTAGCCAGTTGCTGAAGGATAAATCCATATCAGTGGCAGAGGTCGCTTACGAGTGTGGATTTTCTAATCCCAAATATTTTGCCACTTGTTTTAAGGAGGAATTTGGGGTAACTCCGAAAGAATATCAGAAATCATTAAATTAGAAATTGTATATCCAATATTTGCTGAGTGAGTACGTGTCTTTTATATGAAACACGTACTTTCTTATATATGAGTACTATAGGTAGTTTTGAACGATATTTGAACGTATACTGAATGATTATTGAACTTTCTTAAGGTGTTTATACAAATGATTCAATTTTATACGCTTTTGAATGATTGCTGTACTTTCTTCTTATGGATAAATCTCATATTTGCAACATAATAATTTCCTATACTTCTAACTTATAGGAAAAGTATACGTGTTTAGTGTTTGAGTCTTTAATTTTTTAATAATTAAATCTAATAGATATGGTGAAAAATGCATTCATCCGTCTGTTTGTAGTGATGGTCTTCTTAGGAGTTGGCAATAAGATGAGTTCGAAGACATTCATTCAAAAAAAACAAAAGCAAGAATTGTTGGTGTCCGACAAGGACATTAAAAAACACAAGCAAGATTCTGTGGGATTTGTGGAACAGAAATCAAAACTTCAGCATTCGTGGGGAACTTTTAGTCCAAATGTATCTCTAGATGTGCCAAGTATCTCTCGTTCTCCTTTTATTTCTCTTCAACAATTGTTGAAAGGAAATACAGCAGGGGTGTATGTTCAGGAAAATAATGGTGAACCTGGAAGTATACAAAGTATGCTTATACATGGATTGTCATCTCCGGTTTTCTCAAATAAAGATATTTCGGGAATACAGCCGGTTGTGTATTTAAATGGAGTACCTTTATTATTGGATAATCCATTTAGTTATGATGTAAAGTTGTATGATGTGAATCCATTGGGTGGGGCTAGTAATATACTGGCAGGGCTTGACCTAGGTATTATTGAATCCATGGAAGTAATTAAAGATCCGTTGAAGTTGGCGCAATTAGGGCCACTTGCTTCTAAGGGTGCTATTTGGATTCAGACTAAAGATGGGTATTGGGGAGGAAAACATTTTTCTGTAGATGGTTCTTTGGGTTTTGTTACACCACCTTCTGGCGTTAAGATGACAAATGCCGGATATGAAAGAGCTTTTCGACAGAACTTTTTTGATACTTATGGAATATTGAATGCTAATCAATATCTGCCGAAATATCTTCAGGATGATAGAGATGATTTATATTTTGGAGAGCCGGATTGGGCTGATTCATATTATAGATATGCTCCTCAATATAATTTAAATGTTACTGTTGGAGGAGGAAATCCTATGGCTAATTATTTATTTACTTTAGGAACATCAAGAAATGCCGGAGTTGCAGATGAAACCGGATATAATAAATACAATATTGGTTTCTTTTTGAATATGGTTCCATTGAAGGGGTTGACAGCTACTGCGCAAGTGAATGGGGGAATGTCGAATCGTTCACGTAATCGTAATTTTAGGGACCGTTATGCTGAAGTAGAATATTTGCCGGATTTCTCAACACCGATAGCTCCGACTAAAATCGGCTATTCACTTTTTATGTCAGAATATGATAAAGTAACGAGTGAAAATGATAATGATATGATAAACGGCTATTTGGGTTTGAATTATAAATTGGGTAACTTTGTGGCTAACGCAAAATTGCAATTGGATTATAATACGAATGATAGTCATTTGTTTTTTCCGTCTACTTTAATGGAATCAGTGAGCTTCGTGTCTGATTATTCAGCTTATAACAGAAGACTTCGTGGAGTAGCAGACATAGCTTATTTGTTCAGGTTTGGAAAGAATCATTTGCTCAATGTAAAATGGGATGGTTCTTTTCAGTCAGACCTTCAGCATTACAATTATACTCGTGCTTATGATGGGGATGATGATAAAAAAACAACTACAGCTAGCAAAGCCAATTATAAGCTTTACCGATATGCGGATAGGATGGATACTCGCCTTGTCTCCACCTCGTTCTATTTAGAATATACTTATAAAGAGTTAGTGAATGCCGGAATTGTTGTCAGAAGTGATGGCACTTCGAAAATGCAAATGGATAATCGTTGGCTGTTTACTCCTGCATTTAATATAGGCTGGAATGTAAAAAAACAGTTTTGGGCAAATTCTCCAGTTATTTCAAACTTATTCATCAATGCTTCATGGGCGAGAATGGGTAAACTATTAGAAAGCGATCGTTTTGCATTGGGACCTCAATATTCGGCAGAAGATATGAATTGGATTGGGCAAACAGTGATTTCTTCTCAAAATGGTTTGGGAACTATTACGCGTCCTTATTCTCGTGGATGGGTGGGATATGGAATCGGTTGGCCGTATGCAGAGAAGCTAAATATAGAGTTGGCAGGCGCTTTTTTGAATGATCGTCTTAAATTTAGTTTAGGTTTTTATAATAACTATGATAAAGATCAGATAATTCAGATGCCTGTTCCGCAGGAATATGGATATAAATATCAGTTTAAGCAGGGGATGGATGTTAATAATAGAGGGATTGATTTTTCCATATCATCCTCGATATTGTCCAATCCCAAAGGGATAAATTGGGATGCCTCATTGAATGTCAATTACAATTGGAATGAACTGAAACGATTGCCGGAAGGAGTACAAGAGGTTACTTTGGGGGATCGTAAACTAACTGTAGGGAAATCTATTGATCAATTTTGGTTGCTTCAGAATATCGGTATATATCAAACGGATGAGGAAGTTCCCGTGATAGATGGTAAGCGATTGAGTATAAATGGAATTCCTTTGAAGAAAGGAGATCCTATTTGGGTAGATCAGAATGGAGATAATATGATTGACGACCAAGATAAAGTAATGAAAGGACATATGTTGCCACCATTTACAGGTGGTTTTATGAGTGAGTTTAGATATAAACGTTTTGATTTATCTTTCAATTTATTTTGGGCTGTAGGACATCATGCTCTGAATAATCGCTCTTGGCAACGTTATGACTTTATGACTTTAGATAATCAGAAATCATTGGCTGCTGTCAAAGAAATATTCTTTTGGCAAAATACCAATGACAAAAATGATTATCCAATTTATAATCCACTGAGCAAGACACACCCTTATCGTCAGGATCAGGATTTATTCTTGGAAAAACTGTCATATTTAAAATTAAGGACATTGACTTTAGGCTACACGCTTCCTTTGAAGAAAAAAGGAAAGTATGCCCCAAATAGTATTTATTTATATCTGACAGCAAATAACCTATTTACGATTACAGCGTTTAGTGGAGACGATCCGGAATTGATTGAATTCAATGGTTGTTATTCGGGATACGGTCAATCTCTTCCTCGCTCTTTGACTGCGGGATTCAAATTTAATTTTTAAATCTAATAATACCGATATATGTATTTAACTAAATTACATCGAATAAAAAGGACTTTTGGAGTTTCTATGCTATTGGCTGCTACATTCTTTTGTCAGTCGTGTAATAGTTTTTTGGATGTTGATGTACGGCATGCTGCTTCAGAAAACCAGCAATGGCAGACATTTGAAGATACTCGTGCGGCATTGATGGGAGTTTATGGACTAATGAGATCTGCATTGGCCGAAAATAATTCTTATTGGGCTTACGGGGAGTTACGTATGGGAGATTTTACTGTTTATAACAGTAATGATTTGAAAGCAGTCGTCAATAACGAATTGAGAAATCCACAGACTTATTTGGAAGAATTATCAGATTGGAGAAGGTTTTATGCAGTTATTAATGCGGCTTCTGTTTTTATAGAGAAAGCTCCTCAAACAGTAGAATTGGATAAAGCGTATTCAGAGGCAAATCTTAAATATGATATAGCCCAAGTCCGATTATTGCGTGCATTTTCTTATTTCTATATGGTACGCATATGGGGGGATGTGCCTTTACTTACACAATCGTATGATAATGGTTTGTTTAAGGAAATTCCCCGTACGGATGCACAGACTGTTCTAAATTATGCCAAAGAAGAAATTCTGGATGCAATAGTCGATTTGCCATTTGAATACGGAACAGAAACAAGCAAATATTATAATCAAGTTGCGAATTATTGGAGAGGTTTGTTATTAAACAAATTATCAGCTTATACAATATTGGCGCATATATCGGCGTGGGAGGGAAATTATTCGAATGCGGCTACGTATGCTGGTTATGTAATATCTCATGCTTCAAACATGAAGGCAGATTATATTGATGTTAAAGACTTGACTTCACCTCAAGGACTATTTTCTATGGAAACGAAATTCAACGGATATAAGATTGTAAGTTTTAATTTTCCTTATGAACACTTTGAAGCGACGCAAAACGGGCATATTGAACAGTTAACGTTAGCTGCTCCTTTTGTTCAAAAGAGTTATCCGGAAATTTATGTGTCCAAAGACAGCTTGTTTTCTATATTTGATGATTTGACCGATACTCGTTTTGGAATCAATGCTTCGGCAAATGATAAATATTATACTAATTATATTAATGATTTGAATGCTGAGATTCCGTTATTTACAAAAATCAAGGTCGTTCAAGATGGAAAAGGAGAAGATAGTGATTATGCTGTTTTCGGTTCTTCCATCATTTTCTCTCGTCTGGAAGAAATTACTTTGTTGCGTGCTGAAGCTTTAGCTGCACTAAATCGTGGAACAGAAGCAATAGCTGATTATAATACAGTGCGGAGCAATCGAGGTTTACCATTACGTACATTTAAATACTTTGAAGCAGATTGTCATAAATTGCTTGCTGCTATTTTTGATGAACGTAGAAAGGAGCTGATGGGAGAAGGATGGAGATGGTTTGATCTGATTCGGAGAGAACGATTGCTGAATGATAATCCGGTGATGCGGGAACTGATAGAGAGAGAAGGCATATATTGGCCAATAGCCTCTGAGGTGTTGTCTGCCAATAAATCACTTACGCAGAATAAATATTGGGAATAATCAAAAAATAACAATGCTATGAATAAATTAATAACAGCTTTATTGATTTCAGTATTCTTATGTTCTTTATTGATTTCATGTAGAAATTATGATGAGGCTGGCTATGTAAATTCCGGTACTAATCTTGGAATTACTTATTTTGATGGAACTACATTGGATTATTTGAAAGCAGGAGATCCTATTTTGAATGTTAAATATGATTCAATGATGAAAGTGATAAATAAAATACCGGATTTTAAGTTCTTTAATGAAGAGACGGGACATACGGTGTTTGCCATTCCCGATACTTGTTTTCAGACGGCAATCACTAAGTTGAATAACTATCGTCAACAAAATTCTTTAGGTAAAAATGTTTATTTAGATGATTTATTGATAGAACCTTTTGAAGTGGAAAAGGAAATTGATCAGGGAGAAGGGTTGGATCCAATTAAAGTCATCATAAAATATGATTATCGTGCATCACTGGATACTTTACTTTGCCGATATATGTTTGATGGAGTTTATGATTCAAAAAAAGTTTTAGAAAATGAAGGGGGGATGAATATCGAATCTTATCATTATGGTTATCAGATGAATCTGTCGTCTGGACGGAATCACTCGGAAGGACTGATGGGAGGAGGAAATCGATATTTCAAGATAAGTGATACAAATAATTCTGTGGTGGTGGATAATTGGGCTATTAGTCCTACGTTGTGGAATGATATATACACTACTGATGGAGTTGTCCATGTGTTGACGTTGGGACATGAGTTTGGCTTTGATAACTTTGTTTACTTTTTCAAAAATCGCTTTAATGAGTATGAAGACAACAAAAAATAGATATAGATTGGCAGCTATGGCAGGTCTTATTTTATTAAGCACTTCCTGTGTAAATAAATTTCTTCCCGAAGACTTGGATTCGTTTGATCAGGATGCGGGTTTTACTCAGTTGGTTTATAAACCGAAATTAGGTCGTACTACTGTTTATACAGATAATTATAATACGGCGAATTCAACCCTTCCATTAACGTTTGAGATTACTAGTATTACTAATAAAGATGGTAGTCCGGCCCCTGAGTTGACTCAGAGTTTTCCGGTGAAAGTATGGAAACAGCCTTATTTGGGAACTGAAAAATCAGTTGCGGAAATAGAAGCCAAAAGAGGAATAGAATATCGTCCGTTATTTCAGATACATAAGCATTCCGGAAACATGGTTATGTGGGCAAATGCTTTGTCTTCTTTCGTGAAGTGTAGTCCGGCTGATTGTTATGTTTTCGATGTTGTTGCCCGGAATTCCGGAGGATATAAGCATACTACCCGTATGGAATTAACCCCTGAGCGGGAAGCCGATTATGAACCGAGTAACTATGACCCTGAAACGGGATTGATTACCAGTGAATATTTACCGGCAACTTCCACTCGTAGCCTGTATACCGAAGACAATAACTATATTTTAGAGGAAGATGTACATGTATACATCAGACAGAATGAGGACATGGAAGGTGAGGAGAAAACATTAACATTCCGTTTTTATGATGATAATTATGTGCCTATAAATCCTGCAGAGTTTGATAAGACAGATTGGGACAAAATGGCGGAAGGCTTGTTTTTTAATAAGGAGCAGACCTCAACATACGTAAGATATAATGTAGCATATCCTTTACCTTTGCTGGAATTGCCTATGTCTTACACAAATAAGGAAGGGAATAAGGTACATTTAAGTTTCACTGCTTCCAGATTGAGCACGAGCGGATATCGTATCAATCCGAATCTTCAGTTTGACTTTGCTATTTATACAGAAGGACATTGGGAGATCATCTTTGTTTTCTCAACCGGAAAACCATTGTTGGGTAATATTGAGAGTACTAATCATTAAGGATAATTCAAATGAAAAAGCTATATAAATATATTGTTTTTATATTCTTCCTTTTCACAACTATAGATATGATTGCTCAAGATTTTCTTGTCAAAGGAGTTGTTCGGGAGAAAGAGGGGAGACAAATGACTGTTCCAGGAGTTTCAGTTTTTGTAAAAGATCAAAAGACGAAAAAAGTATTGCGGGGTACAACGAGCAATTTGGATGGCGAATTTAGTGTCCGCGTTCCGGCAAATGCTCAGTTAGAGTTTTCCTGTATCGGATATGAGCCTGTTGTCAGACGCATAACAAAAAATGAAGACAATTTAAGAATCTATATGGTAGAGTCTGTGAATATGATAGATGAAACTGTAATTGTAGGTTATGAGAATAAGAGAAAGACTTCTGTAACAGCTTCTACGGTAGTAGTGGATAGTAAGGACTTAGCAATGACACCTGTTGCCAACCCGATGGAATTGCTTCAGGGACGTGTGGCAGGATTTGATTTGCAGATGAATAATGGTACTCCCGGTTCGATCGGACAAATGAACATTCGTGGTGTTTCCAGTTTGAATGTGTCCGGTGATGGTGAGAATGCCCAACTTCTTTCAGGCACTCCATTGTTTGTTATTGACGGTATTCCGCAAGAAGATGTGGGTGGCTATGATTCTCAGGGATTATTGAATAATTCCGGTGTCAGTCCTTTATCAATGCTTCCTTATGAGGATATTGATAATATCCAGGTGCTTAAAGATGCGGCTGCTACTTCATTGTACGGTTCCAAAGGTGCTTATGGAGTAGTGCTGATTCAGACTAAAAGAGGAAATTCTCCGAAGCCCAGATTAGTTTATTCTGGCAATTTTAAAGTGAATACTCCACCTAGTTTGCGTGATGTGGCGATTGGTAATGCAGAGCGGAGAGCCCGTATTATGCAGATTCTGCAAAATGATACTTCTATCTATCATGGCTTGAATGCAATACACGGACTACCTGCTTTATCGGACAGTTTGAATCCGTATTACAATAATAATACCGACTGGCAGGGAAACTTCTATCGGAGAACGTATAATCAGACACATAATGTTAGTTTTTCCGGTGGTGATAAGGCGTTTAATTATAAGATAAACGGTAATTATTATACAGAGAAGGGTATCATACAAAATACCGACTTTAACCGTTATGGCATAACCATGAATATGGGATATGCTCCTAATGATAAATTCGATCTGGATGTGAAAGTATCGGCAACTTTTGCTATCAACAGTACTGGTAGTGGTGATAATTTCTCTCAGAAAGGGGTTGCTTCGGGAAGTAATGCTTCTTCTTTACTGCCTCCACCTTCCTTATATACTGCGTCCAATGAAGCCTTGAGTATTTTTAAGGTGGATGATGATAAAACGAGTTCGGTGTATGATGCTAGTTTGAATGTTGGTTATAAATTGCCTTGGAATCTTCAATGGCGAGCTACGGTTGGCTATAAATATACTCGGGATGAACAGGAGACTTTTACTCCGGCAATATTAAGTCAGGTAGATGGTAATCCGAATATGGCAATTTGGTATAATGCCAGTAATCGTTCACATAGTATCTATGGGCGTACTACTCTTTCCGGGAATGTGGATGTCGGACTTTTGACACTGGGCTTGACTTTAGGAACAGAACTTAGTCTTTATAAAAAAGGAGGAAATGAAGTTTCCCTGAAAGGAATGTCAAGCGATTATATATGGGGACCGATAGGTTATGCTCCGAAATTGACAAATGGAACCGCTTATAGTTCTACGAATAACAATACTTTGTCATTCATGATCAACCCAAGCATCGGATGGAAAGGAAATGATAAATACGTATTGACTCCTACCATTCGTCCGGAAGTAAATTCTTCTTACGGGGCTAAAATTAAATGGACGATAAATCCGGGATTGGGATTTAAATGGAATTTCACAGCGGAAAATTTTATGGAAAAATGGAGAGAACGTTTCCTATCATCCGGTGCTATACGTGCTACGTGGGGACGTTCTGTCAGATACTCTGCTTCCCGTTATGATATTTGGGGTGTTTATAATCTTTTGGAGGATACCTATAATGGTTCTTCCATTACTCCTATCGACTTCGGAAATTTGCCTAACCAGGATTTGAAGCCAGTAACTACAACTCAATGGAATTTGGGACTTGACCTGAACTTCTGGAATGGGAAATTAATGTTTACGGCGGATGCTTATTATAAACAAACAGATAATGATTTGAGAGAGACGGCTCTTGCCAATCATAATGGATTTGATAAGATAAAAAGTACAGAAACAAGTCTGGTCAATTACGGTTTGGAGTTGCAGGTAGGAGGGCGTCCGTTATCAAGTCAGAGCGATTGGAATCTTTACTGTAATTTTACTCTTGCTTTTAATAAAGATGTCATTACTAAATTGCCAAATGATTTGCGCCAGATTATTGCATCCGATTATACATACGTCAACAAACTGGGATCTAATACATTTGGAAACTATCTATATGTATATAAAGGAGTGTATGCGACCGATGAGGATGTTCCGGTCAATCCTGCTACTGGTAAACGTTTGCGGGTAGGTGGAAATACCTCTGAAGAAGCCTATTTTCGTGCTGGAGATCCGATATGGGTTGATGTGAACGGAGATTATGTGATTGATGAGAAAGATAGAGTTATTGTTGGTAATTCTCGTCCGAGGGTAACAGGCGGATTCAGTTTGAATTTACGTTATAAAGCGTTTTCTATCAACACGAATACTTCTTTTACTTTGCGGAGGGATATTATAAATAAGGCGTTGGCGGATCGTTTCGCTTCATATGGTAATCCTTTGACGAAATCATTGGAAAAGGAGGGGGCTATGGTACCTATTGATGCCTATAATTTCTGGACACCTGATAATCGTTATGGAGCGGAATATCCAAATCCTTATGATTATACGCGTTCCAATATCATCAAACCGTATCGTGCGGAACAGACCTTATTTATGGAAGATGGTTCGTATTTTAAGATTAACACTATTTCAGTAGCCTATGATGTACATAAAAGTATTCTTAAATGGTTCGGTATAGGTTCTATGACTTTGAATGCCAGTATGAATAATGTTTGGACTTTCTCCAATTATTCTGGAATAAATCCGGAAAATGTAACGTCATTGGGGTACGATAACTCTGGTGGTTATCCGAATGCACGTTCTTATACGGTAGGTATTATAATCAGATTGTAGTATGTTAAAACAAATAATTCGTATGAAAAAGAATATATTCATTATATCATTACTTGCCGTTTCGCTATTGAGCAGTTGCGGTTTGATAAAAGTAGATGCGGATGATAAATTGCCGGGAGATGAGTTTTGGATAGAGGGGAATGCCGGTAATGTGGAAACTTATATGTTGAGTATTTATAACAATTTCCGGAAAGCCACAATGATGAAATCTGCCTTTTTTGTTTATTCAGGTGATTTTCGATGTGCGCCTATTGGATATTATAGTGGTGACAGGGACCTGTTGGGATATTTGACGTCAAATGATATGGCCGGATTGAAAAGTAGATATGATTCCGGAAATAACGGTGAAGGAAGTGTTGGTCAAATAACGAATTGGAACTATTTTTATCAGGTGGTTCAAGGTGCGAATATTTTGTTGAAGGAAGTTGATGAAGTTCCGGATATGACTGATCAACAAGTACGCAACTATAAGGCAGAAGCTATTTTTATGCGTAATTTAGCCTATTTCTTTATGGTCCGGTTGTTTGGAGATATACCTTATTATACGGTTGCCTATAATTCTGAACCTTTGTCTCGTACGAGTATGGTGACTGTATTGCAAAATTGTCTGGCGGATCTGCAGGCACTTATTGATAGTGATCCGGATAAAACTGCTTTGCCATGGAGATATTCGCTTAATTCAAAATCGGGAGTTCGTGCTACACGTGGAGCTGTATTGGCTTTGATGATGCATATTAACCTTTGGTTAGTCCGTTTTGATTCAAAACAAAGTAATACCTATTATCAAAACGTTGTTTCTTTGGGAGATGAATTGGTGAATAGAAATGATAACTCTTATGAATTGGTTGATATGAATCGCTCTTCCTTTATATTCAAAGGTGGAACTAAGGAAAGTCTGTTTGAGATAGCTCAAAATATCAATAGCAATGAGATATTTGATCAAACAGCTATTTTTTCCAATCACTTTGCCTATTCTTGTTATATTAATAGAACCACACCGAGCTACTATTATAAAAGGGAGTTTTTAATAAAACTTTTTCCCGTGAATGGAGAGGACAAACGGGTGTCAAGTTGGTTTAATGACAATATATATATGTCTGACAAGATAGACCTTTATCCCAAGGAAATAACTAAATTTATGAATCCGGATACTTATAGAGGAGATAATATAACATCCAATTCGGGAAATCAGATCGTGTTCAGGTTTGCTGATGCCATTTTACTTTATGCTGAAGCATTGGCTGCTATAGGAGAGGAAGGAGAAGCACAGGTACAATTGAATAAGATACGGGATAGGGCAGGTGCCACTTCTGTAATGTCTACCGGAACGGATTTGCAAAATGACATATTTTGGGAACGCGTGCGTGAGTTGATTGGAGAAGGACATTATTACTATGATTTGGTACGTACAGGAAAAATTCACGATATTAATTTCTGTGAGACTCCGATCAGTCGATCCAAATTTAACGAAGGAGCATGGACTTGGCCGATTTGCCGTAAGGCATTGGTAAATAATCCGTATATGACGCTAAATAACTATTGGGAATAATCTAAAATGAAAAACGATATATGAAAAAGAATAGAAAAAAAGGAGTTGTAATTATTTGTACTCTGTCGGCATTTTTTGCTATATGGAGCTGCTCTAATGATGATTATTTGATTGACGGAGGAACCAGCAGCCCTTATTTTGAAGGCACTATGTGGGAATATTTGAATACGGAACCACAGCATGAGCGATATTTTTCCAAACTTGTGGATGTTATTGAGTATGCCGAAATGGAAGATCTTTTTAAAAAAGAAGATGTTACCTTCTTTGCTCCTACCAGTCAGACTATCAATAAGAGTATGAAGTATTTAAGCGATTATAACTATAATTATTATGGTGGTGAAGAAGTTACTGACATTCGTCAGGTAAAAAAAGAAGTATGGAAGGACTTCCTTTCTTTATACATTGTTGAGGGAAAATATGAATTGAAAGACCTCCCCCAATTGGACACATTGGCTATAACAGCTTACCCCGGTCAGGCCTATCGCTCTTACAACGGACGCCCGATGAATATCGGTGTAGATTATGCTTCGGCGAATGGGGTGAAATATGCAGGATATCGTATGTTGATTTATTCCTATATAAATAACTGGGGTAGTAGTGTGGAGGACCGTGATATGATAAACGCGAAGGTAGCTACTTGCAATTTACAGCCTTATAATGGTATTGTTCATGTCATTCGTTTTATAGATCATGATTTTGGCTTTGATAAACGTTTATTCATGCAAAAGGCTTTGGAAAAAGGGATTGATCCTGTTCCACTTGTCGAAGATGAGAAAAGTGAAGCTGTAGCGAATTTAAGTTTTACTTCAAAAACGGAATAATTATGAATATGAAAGCAATAGTTCTGGTGAACCGGATTTTATGTTTGTTGTTCATCGTATCGTTTTTGAGCGCCTGTAATGAAGGGCTGGACGATAGTATAAAGGAAGACCCTTATAAAGGAGGGAAAACTCCCTTTGGTATTCAGTTGAAAGATGAGGCTCCATCACCGGAGAGTGCTAATCCGGAAGATTTAGTTGAATTTAAGGCAGTAGGATTAGAGAATTATTGGAATCCTGATACAAAGAAAGCCGAGTTTAAATTTTTTCTTTCGGAACAAGAAGTCGAAGTGGTTAATGTAACTGAATCCTCTGTGACAATCCGCGTACCGAAGAGCATTAGTACCGGATCTTCCTACATAGAGATGGAGGGGCAGATCTTCTATGGCCCTACACTGAATATTTTGGGAAACGTTTCTGTGGATAAATCATATGGTTTATGGCGGACACAGAAGGTTACCGGTGGTGTGATTTTTAATTATCTGAAAGGGGATAATTTGGATAATGCCTGCTATATCTTGGGTGAATTCACTGCAGTGGGACCACATATAGAGTGGATATATGATCGGGGAGGAATAGCTCTGATTGATAAGCAAGGGTTGGTTGCACCGCGATATTCATCTGGTTTTGGAATAGGGCATGGAGCTTCTTCATTTGTTACATCGGAAGATGGGTATGCTATATCTTCCAGATTGTTATCTATGTCTTATGTCAATAATAGTGCAAAAAATATTTTACTTTCAGGATATTATGATGAATATGAAAGTGTAGAGAATATCTTCAATATCACTGTTCTGAAAAACAATGTAGCTCTGGAAACCAAGGATATCCAGTTGCCTCGTAGATTGACCGGAAAATTGGAGTGGAAAAAAGTTCCGAGTTTTAATGGCGGGACGCTTGAACAGGTACTTCTTTCTTTTGCTACTTCCGATGAGCAAGTTATTGCTGTGGGGAATTTTACCCAATATTGCCGGAATGATTATGATAATTCTTTTTATGAAATTATAAAGCGGAATTATAAGGAGGTTGGACCGATTATCCGTATGAATATGGCTGGAGAATTGGATACTGAATACCGGGTCGGAAAAAGTAAACCGGAAGGAGAGATTAAAGATGCGGTGATGGATAAAGATGGGAATATAATTATTGCCGGAAATCTTTCTGCTTTTGACGGTGAGCAGGTATTTAATTTGTTGAAAGTGAATACGGCCTCCGGTGAACTGGATCAGACATTTAAGTCTAATATCGGTTCAGGAGTAAATGGAGCTATATCAATGATTCGTTATAATACGACATTGGATAAGTTTGTGATAGTCGGTGAGTTTACTGAAGTCAGTGGTGAACCTTGTCCTGGAATAGCTGTCATCAATGGTGATGGTACTTTGGACAGAACTTTTATTCCGCGTGAGATTGAAGGCGGAAAAATAAGTTTTGCTTCTTTGCTTGACCTGAATAAGGTAGTAATTGCCGGTACTTTCAGTAAGTATGATGGGGTTATGCGTCCCGGATTCCTTATCTTAGAGGCTGATGGGGAAGCGATGCAAGGGTTTAACGTTCCCGGTCAATTTTCCGGACAAATCTATCAGGCTGTTGAGACGTATGCCACAACAGGATTTAAGGGATTATTGTTACTTGGCGACATATACCGTTTCAATGGGGAGACTGCAAGGAATGCTGTGATGATTGAATTGGATTTTTAATTATAGAGGAAAGATACAATGATACATAAAAATATAATAAAGAGACTATTGGCTTCTCTACCTCATCTTTTTATGATTGGTGCATTGGCATTCATTACATGGTCATGTAATGACACAATGGAACAAATACTGAAAGAAGATTATCCCGATAATAGTAATGAAACATATGAGTCGGGTCATGTGCTATTGATTGTTATGGATGGTGCAAGCGGGAAAGCTGTGCAGCAGGCATATAATATATCTAAGACACCCAATTTGCGTGCAATGGCTCCGCATTCAAAATATTCCTTCAATGGACTGGCCGATTCTAAAAAGGATATGGTGAAATTCACGAATGATAGGGGGTGGGCTAATGTCTTGACAGGTGTCACGTCTCATGGCATTGGTACTACAGATGAAGTGACCGGTACTGAGAAAGAGATTGATCAATTGTATGCACCTTCTCTCCCTGTTTTACTAAAGCAGAAAAATAGTAAATTGGTATTTAGTTTGTATGCTTCAACTTCATCATTTTATGATGCATTCAAAAAAGATATTGATCATGCGGAGAATGCCGGAGATGATAATGAAGTCACAGAGCAGGTTGTCGGAGAATTACAGAGAAGTGATAAAGTTCCGTCTGATCTAATTATCGCTCAGTTTGATGGAATACGGAAAGCCGGACAGGAAGAAAGATTTTATATCGAGCAGGAAGGAGAGATTGTGGCTACTGATGGAGTGGTCTCTGCTATACAAACGGTGGATGGTTATATAGGGCAAATAATGAATGCACTCAAATCCAGACCTAACTTTGCGGGAGAAAATTGGTTAGTGATTATCACTTCAAATTATGGCGGAGAACCGATGGAAGAAACAGAGGCTACTTATTATTATGATTATTTGAATCGTAATACGTTTACTATGATGTATAATGAGAAAGCTTCTACTCAGTTGTTATTGAAGCCTTCGAGTGAAACATTGAACTATGAATATTATACAACTGTTTTTTCTAATAGGAAGTATGCCCAAATATTAGATCCGACTTTATTTAATATGGATACTCAGGAACAAAAGAACTCTTATACCCTGCAATTTATGTTTATGACAACAAAAGTCAACAGCTCGGGATGGTGGACATTTGTTTCTAAAGGCTCCGGTGCTTATTATCCGGGTAAAGGATGGGCTGTTCATGCCCAATATGGTAATTATAATATTGATGCCGGAGGACGGTATTATTCTAATGCACCTGTGAATGATGGGAATTGGCATGTGCTGACTTTCGTTTTCGATACGGAGAAAAAGAAATTACGGATATATACAGATGGAGTGATGGGAAGTGAGAATCCATTACCAACTACTCTTAATGATGTGGGCGATCCTTTAATTATCGGTCACATGAAGGATAGTGATCCGATTAATGGTCCTTTTTGTGTATCAAATCTCCAGTTCTATAATGTGGCACTTCCTGAAGATTTTATTAAAAAGAACTGTGGAAAAACCCGTCTGGAAGAACTTAAAAATGAGTATTGGGATAATTTGTTGGGCTATTGGCCCAATGACCGTGAAGAGGATTTTCAGAAAGAACTTATATATGACTATTCCCAATACGGAGACCGGAATGATGATAGCCATCCTAATCATATGCATTGGGGAAACGGAGAACGTGAATGGCTGACCGGGAGTTCATTTCAACAACACGTAAATCCTACTCCAAATGAATCTTTCTATACGGCAGTATTCAATACGGTTGATGTACCTTATCAGATATGCCAGTGGCTGGGAATCATAGTCGACCGCAACTGGAAATTGGAAGGTCAAGGGTGGCCGTTGGACTATTCATCAATGGATAAAGATTAACCTGATAAAAACAGATAATATGAAGAATAGAATACTTTACTTTTTATTGACCGCTTACACCAGCTTTGTTTTGGGTGGGTGCGATATCGCTTATAAATACGATATAGAAAGTGGTACGGATGATTATACGTCGGATAAAGCGGATGCAAATATCGATACAGACAGCTCAATAGATGTCAGTATGTATGCTCAAGCACGTATTTTCCCGGGATTGGTGGATACGACGCGGGAAGAACATGTGGATGCGACAATTACATTGGATCTTACCAAGCGTTATGTAGATGCATCAACTTTGGGAATGCAATGGGTTCCTGCAGCTGTTTACAGTACCGGGTTATATGCTGGTGCAGGTGAGTTAATTACCATCCAATTGGATGAAGACGTAATGGGACTTTCCGTACAGATAGGAAGCCATACGGATGACTTGACCACTGTGAATTCTTTTTTGCGTGAGCCTGTAGTGTATACTACTAAAGCTTTATTTCCCGGAATAAATACTGTCCGTAATCCTTTGGGAGGGACTATTTGGATTTTGAAAAATGGAAAAGCGGAAGGGAGTAAGGATTTTACTTTAAAAATCAGTGGTGCCTACAGCTCGCCGGACTATGTGCTGGGAGAGACAAACCGGGATATTTCATCATGGATGGAAAAGGTGAAAACGACTACTGTACCTTGGATGGAGATAAGAGGAGAACGTGTGATTTTCACACTGCCTACTGCACGTGTTGCAGATGAGATACGTTCCAATGAACAGTTTGCTTCGAATTTGGAGGAAGTGTTGCAGACATGGGATGTGGCAATTGCAGAATATTTCTATAAATTCAATGGCTTTGAATTTGGAACGGAAGATTTGAAATATCGTGCTCCGGATTATTCGGAACGAGTGGTGTTTGATGTACAGTTAGAGGGCAATCTTTATATGCGTAATGGCAAGCAGACTATTATGGCTGTTAATTCCGACCGTATCATGCAGGAACTGACTGATCTGGAAACTTTAAAAACCGCAAATTCGATTTCCATATTTACCATGCTACAGGAACGCTATTCTACTTATAGTTTTCGAAATCCGTGGTCTTGGTCGCAGCATTTGTCAACTGCTGCCGCTCATTTACCTCTTTATCGGGTAGGAGAAAAGACGATGATCACGGAGGGGACTCCCATGGGAACAATTTTCTCTGATGAAGATGTGAAAGAACAATTCCCTTTGGCTTTGTCGTATGCGACAGCCGATAGTTCAAAATGGTTTGGCTATGATGGTGATAAATACAAAAGTTTTGCTTTGCTGTCCATTGTGCAGTTGGGATATTATGATAAGGAAAATCCTTGGCAAATATTGTCGAAACTGAATGCTTACGGTCGGACCAACGGGGTAACTAATAATGAGAATGGAGAATTTGTATTTAAGTACTTGTGTGATTATTATCGTAAAGATTTTACTCCTTTCTTCGAACATTGGGGCTTTTCGGTAAGTGATAGTTATCGGGTGTATGCGGCTCAATATGATAAATTAGATAAAAAAATATGGGAATACGACCCTTTCCAACCGAATAAGGAATTGCCTGATTATGAGGCTGACGGTTATCGTTATAGAACTGACCGCCGTAATTGGGAGGCTCAGGCATACGATAAGTCTTACAGACAAAACATTTATCCGGGTAATACGGATGGAGAGTTGACTTATGGACCTGCACGTATGTTTGATGGAAAAAAGAATACGGTATGGCAGTCTGATTACTCAGATGAGGGCAATATTCCGGAACTGCCTTATTATATTGTTATTGATATGAAAGAGAAAAGCTCCATTGATGGATTTTATATAGCAAACGGACATGGGGGATTTCGGATACAACACCTGATTGTGCAGACTACGGACCATTCGGATATTAATATTTCCGATTCTAATGTAGAATGGAAAGATTTGGTTGATTTGAAGGAAGGTACTGATGATTTTAAAGCAGCATGGCGTAATGAACGTTTTTTTGAGTTTCCGGATGGAACCCAGTCTGTCCGTTATTTGCGCCTGGTGATTCCGGATGTCAGCTACGTGAATGAACAAGAAAAAAATCAGGCTTTAGGGAGAAGACAGGCATTGTCGGAATTTGGTACATTCTATTACAAATGAAACTATTTAAATTGCAATTATGAAACGTTCGATAGATAAATTAATTTTTGCCATATTGGTGGCTGTATGCTTTTGCTTGCAGGCGTGTACTGAATATGAAACTCCCGCCGAAATCGCTGTAGATAAAGAAGAAGCGGCTATTTCATCATCTGATATCCAAAGGAAAGTACTATGGATAAACATTGACGGAGCTGTGGGTAAGGAGGTAGAGAGCCTTGTAAAAGGAACTTTATCTCAAGGAGCCATAGCTGGGATGTTGACAAAGAGCAAGTATTCGTGGATGGGATTTAGTGAATCTCGCAAATTGGAAAACGAAATAGAGGAAGATCCTGTGACGTGGGCAACTATGTTGACAGGAGTAATTCCTGAAAAACACCATATTGTAGATAATTCATATATGGCGGAATTTGACGTAGATCCGGCCAATCCGAATGAAAAGGTAGTTTATTATCCTACTATCTTGCAATATATTACGACGTATGATAATAAAATGGAAACGCTGTGTGTCACTCCTTGGGAGAAGTTGAATACCGGATTACTTAATTATGCCAATAAGACTCATACCACATCCGGTGATGAAGAAACAAGAGAAGTTGTCTTGAATAGTCTGAAGGAAGGTGATTATACATTGACTTTGCTAAGTTTCTCCGGTATGTTGGAAGCAGGTAAGCAAGGAGGCTTTGTTGCATCAAATACCGCTTATGTGGCTGCATTAGGAAAGATTGACGGATATATTAGTGAATTTCTGGATGTCATTGAAAGTCGCAAAAATATATATTATGAAGATTGGTTGGTTGTGGTCACTTCCAATCATGGTGGAGATGCGGAAGGACATTATGGAAATGTAGAGGAAACTACCCGTAATACACTGGGAATATTTTATTATTCTCATTATGAGCCGTTAGAGATGAAAGGAGAATCTATGTATGGGGCTTTGTTTAGTCCGGAGATTCAGGCGGTGGCCTATGATACGCTTGCAAAGTATTATGGACTGGGTGAAGATAAAGAATTCTCGTTAGAGTTCGTGATGCGTAATACCCCTCGTAAAGATGGTTCTTATAAAGGAAATAACTGGGATCGCATTATAGGTAAAAACGGCTGGGGTATTTACAGGCAGAGAGAGACAGCTAGTGCCAGACTTGAAGGAGGTGATGGAGACAAATCTACGGAAGAAGCGGTAGCAGCGTTCAATGATGCTTTATGGCATACTTATGTATTAAGTATTGGCAAAATGAATAATGGAACCCGTAAGTTCAGGGTTGCATACGACGGTTTGGTAGTTTTGGACAAGTCTATAATGACGATTGGTCAAAAGAAAGACACGACTTTACTTACAATAGGTGGAAGTGGTATGCCTACATCTTATTATGTGTCTGAAATAAGAATGTGGAATTCTGTATTGGATGATGCCACGTTGGCGGCTAATGCTAACCGGTTGAATATATCGGAAAGTGATGCTGATTATAAGAACCTGACTAGTTATTGGAAGTTCAATCCGGACAGAATATCCAATGATACGATTATTCAGAATAATATCCAGGGGATGTTGGACTTGAATTTTATAAGAAAGGTAGATGGTAAAAACAGTATACTTCCTGATGAGAATAAAAGGGATCGAATTTCGTTATTGTCACTCCCTAATACTTTATCTGGAAAAATAAAAAGTGGAAATATTATGATGGAAAACACTTTGGTCGTTCCACAGATATTATATTGGTTGAAAATCACAGTAGATTCGAAAATTGATGGTTTTACATTCCTCAACAATTATAGTGCTTCAGAAGAGTGGAGGGAGAAAGAGTTGGAAGTAAGTAAGTGAAGAGGGATAATATAGTGTTTCCTTAGTTATTCAGCAACCCTTCACCTTCTGCCTATATCCCTTTGCTCATGGGAGAAAGCGGGTGAAGGGCTGCCCTTTCACCCGTTTCTTCACTCGAGTTATTCGAATAATTTTGCCGGGTTAATGCTTAAGAACTGTTCGGCTTTCATTCCTCCTTCTCCGACCACGAAAGTTGCATAAGGATGATACAAATTCCGCACTGCTTCAAGTCCTGCATTGTACGTTTCACTGTTGCTTTTAACTTCTATCGCTACAATCCGGTTTTTCTTTTTCAGTATATAGTCTACTTCTTTATCCTTTTCTCTCCAGTAAAACACTTCATAATTGCCGGTGAATGCGTTAGAAACAATATGGGCGCCAATGGCGGATTCAAAAATACGTCCCCATTCTTTCCTGTTGAGAATGGCTTCTTTGAAAGTTAAATCGTTGTATACGGTTTTTAATGCATTGTTATATACCTGGAATTTAGGGGCACTTGCCCTTTGGCGTGATTTATCCATTGCGAACTTTTGTAGTCCGGTCAGTAATCCGCTGTCTCCTAGTAAGTTTAAATATCCAGCCAGTGTTGTTGTGTTTCCGGCGTCTTGCAATGCTCCTACCATTTTGGTCAAGGACACGATTTCACCGGAATAGGCAGTCCCCAATTCGAAAGTCTGCCGTAGCAGTGCCGGTTTACTGATGGGAGAGTCATATAAAATATCTTTATTGATTGTGGCGTCTATGATTGCTCCGTTAATATATTGCGCCCATCGCTCTTCATCCTCAATCAAGAAAACTGCACCGGGATATCCGCCAAAATAGAGATATTGTTCCAGACTTATTCCGAACGCATCCCGCATTTCCGGATATGACCAATGGGTCATTCTGATTTCTTCGAAGCGTCCCATCATGGAATCGGATAGCCCTTTCTCTAACAATACACGTGAAGAGCCGAGCAGAACAACTTTCATGTTGATATCATTGAATGTATCTGCATCCCATTCTTTTTTTACGACCTCGCTCCAATTCTTTATTTTCTGAACCTCATCGATTATCAGAATGAACTCAGGTAGATTTTCGACCCGCATCTGTACTCTTGCTGTATTCCAACAATCTGAAATCCAAGATGTCTGTGTGGCGGGAATGCTGTCTGCCGAATAGATTTGATAAGGTATGTTCAGGTCATTGACTACCTGTTTGATAACTGTCGTTTTTCCCACCTGGCGAGGTCCTAGCACTACTTGTAGAAAATGCCGGGACTCTTTCAGTCTTTCTGTAATGATTTGATATTGTGCTCTTTTATACATACTTTTGAATTTTACTCAATGGCTAGCGTAATTTTACTCAATGCATTGATTAATTTTACTCAATAGATAACGCAAATATACATAATCAGTTGCTCATTATCTACCTTAACATTATTTTTTATCCTTGTATTTTATATCTACGGAAACCCGGTAGTGACCTGGAACGGGAGTGTAGATAGGTTGATGGGTAGTCCCTTTGTTTTGGAGTTTCTTTTCCGCAATCAGTCTTTTGATATGCCGATATGCCGTAATCTGTGTCATTCCGCAGAGATATTGGAAGTCTTTCCGGGTGATAATCTGATTCTCGGCAAAGTATTTCGTCAATTCCATGTCTATCTCAGTGTTGGACAGTTCGGTGGAGTGCGGTTTGTATTTTGAACGCTTGAAGTGCATGTCGGAAAGTTCCGCTTTCAACTCCTTGTCCGCCTTGAATTTGATAGCTTTTAATTTGACTTTGTGCACTCGTTTTGCCTTAGGATCTCGTATTTCTTCTTCACAGCTAAGAGTGACTTGCAGATATCCCAATCCGTCGATATGCACTTTCTTTCCTTCCTTGAGACATTGAGCCACTTCGTATTTCAATTCTTCCAGTGTAGCTATAACGTCCGACGGACTTAATGAACAGCGTTCGTGGATACGGTAAACCAAATTTTCCGTATCTACTGTTTCATAACTGATGGGACGTGCGTGATACCTCACCTTATTCTTTTTCTCCTTCGGCATAGGAGTCTTATATAGTTCAAATTGTACTGCCATACTACTTTCTTCTTTCTTTAGATGTTTATAGATTATCTTCCGTATATTTCTCGATTTTCTTCCGGATATCTATTACTTATCATTATGGTGATAAGTACTTATCATAGCAATGATACTTACTTATCATAGATGTGATAAGATATTGTCATTATTGTGATAAGATAAGAATGTCCGCATCAAAGGTAAGGCTTAATTAGGAGATAAACAAGGAATAACCGGATAAAGTACGAAGTTCATTTATATGAAAATGAGTGGATTAAAAAGTTGCAAATCCCATTTTTCAGGTATTATATTCGCAACCGTTAAAACTAAAAAACGGAAATTTTATGGAAAAGAAAAGTGTATTATTGGTATGGTGGCGGAAAATTGTAAATCACTTTTGTAAAAGTGAAGTAGAAAAGCGAATAGAGGAAACAGAAATGCCTCCTAAAACGAAGAAGTTGACAGAAAGCGTGGAATGTTTCTTGAAATCCCGTTATGATTTTCGCTATAACATTCTGACGGAAGAAACGGAATTCCGTTCGATGGAGCAGGTGGAAGAAGGATTTCTGCCAATCAATCAACGTGTGTTGAATACGTTATGTCTGGAAGCTCATGAGTCGGGGATTCCTTGTTGGGACCGTGATCTGTCACGTTGCATTTATTCCACTCGCATTGCGGAGTATCATCCTTTCAGGCTTTATTTGGATGAATTGCCTAGATGGGATGGCATAGACCGATTGGCTGATTTGGCACGGCGGGTTTCTACCGATTCGGCTTGGGTGAAAGAGTTTCATGTCTGGATGTTGGGGATGACTGCGCAATGGATGGGAATCATGGGAGAACATGCCAATAGTGTGGCTCCTTTGCTTGTCAGTACGGAACAGGGGTATCTGAAATCAACTTTTTGTAAGTCCCTGCTTCCTGCTGCGCTTCAGCGATATTATATGGATAAGGTGGATTTGACAAGTGAAGGGCGTGTGGAGCGAAGATTGGCGGAGATGGGACTTCTCAATCTTGATGAATTTGATAAATATCCTCCGACAAAGATGCCGTTGTTAAAAAACTTGATGCAGATGGCTTCATTGAGTTTATGCAAAGCATATCAGAAAAACTATCGTTCATTACCGAGAATCGCTTCTTTTATCGGAACATCCAACCGGAAGGATCTATTGACAGATCCGACGGGTAGTAGGAGGTTTATTTGTGTGATGGTGGAATGTCCTATCGATTGTAATGGGATTGAGCATAAGCAGATTTATGCGCAGTTGAAAGCGGAAATCTTGTCGGGCGAACGTTATTGGTTTACAAAGGAGGAAGAACAGGTATTGCAGAAAAATAACCTGCCTTTTTACCGTCAAGGTCCGGTAGAGGATGTATTGCGTTCTTGCTATCGTTCTGTAGAAAAAGGGGAGGAGGGTGAACTTCGTTCAGCAGCCGAGATCTTTCAATGTTTGAAAAAGCAGAATCCGTCAGCGATGCGTGGTGCAAATCCGGCAAGTCTGGCGCAAATTCTGGTAGCGGTGGGGATAGAACGGAAACATACAAAGTTTGGGAATGTATATCGGGTGGTACAAATTGGGTAAAAGAGAACTGGCTTCGGTGACGGCTTGAGTGAAGGAAGCCCCCTTCACCCGCTTTAGCCCATGGATAAGGCTCTGTAGCGAAAAGGTGAAGGGCCCATAAAAATTACTTGGGATGTGAGGGCTTCACTCGAAAATAATATTTATCTTTGAATGTTATCTACCATTGAAGTTTATTTGAGCGGAAAGAAAGAACTTTTCAAAGGACTTGCCATTGAGAAGTTGGAACAGGAATGGGAAGAACATCCTATCCTGCATCTGGATTTGAATACGGAGAACTACAAAGAACCGGATAGCTTGCGAAGACGGCTGGACAGTACTCTTATCGATTGGGCTTTTCAAATAAGGAAGTTGAGAATGGTTTTATTAAGTATCTGTTACAGCAATGGCCGTAGCGATGTTGTGCTGCAAACCAAAGATTATATCTATGTGATGGAACTGAAACTGGATGGTAGTGCTGACGAGGCTTTACGCCAGATAGAGGAAAAAGGGTATGCTTTGCCTTTCGTCAAAGATTCTCGTAAGTTATATAAGGTAGGTGTGAACTTTTCTTCTGAGACACGTGGCATTGAGGAATGGAAAATCGTGGAGCCATCCATATATTAAGTTTAAAATAAAAATAAAGCCCGATAGTAGCCGTAAGATTGCTATCGGACTTTTAATTCCAAAGCATCTGTTTGGGAGTTGTTGTTTTATTAAGAAATATGAGGATAGGGGAATATATTATTGAATGAATCATTTTTGAACCTCTTTGAATGATTATTGAGGCTTTATTCATTGTTATTGCTAGGATTTGGAGTTTTTTGATTGATTAGAGTACCTGTTTTTCTTCTATTTTTAAGAACTTTGTCCCAGTGAATTATTTCGATGATTGGTGATAGTTGTAATTTTTAAAATTATAAATAAAATAGAATAGACATGAATTGCACAAAAATGAAAATTAGCTTTAGAAAGAGTGTTTTGAACGTACTCATTTGGGGAGTAATGATGCTATTTGCTTATCCGCTTTCAGCACAAACAAATGGAAAGCCCGGCAAAGGATTGTATGAACTGTTTAGTACCAAAATACCGGATGGTGCACAGTGGGAAAAACCGGATAATAGATATGTACGCGACGGAGGATACTCAAAGAAGTCAGCAAACTATATATATATGGATGACTCGAAGAGTCCGGCCAAACTGACGGGATTATCCATTCCTATCCGGGAGAATCCGGGTCCGGGCGAGTATCGTTATATCACTTTTGCCTGGATTAAGTGGGGAGGTGACCAGATAGGTATGCAGTTTCATGTGTCAGATAAATCTGCTAATCAAAAGGGGAAAAAATATGACTTTACATATATCGCGGGAAAGTCAAAGGATGTGATTAATCCTTTGAAAGGACTTAGTGTGGGGGAGGTTCCGGGACATTGGATGGTAATGACACGCGACCTTTGGAAAGATTTCGGTAATATCACATTGACAGGAATTTCTTTTATCTGTCCTGAAAGACGTGATGCTGGTTTTGATGAAATATTTTTGGCTAAGTCTCAGGATGATTTAAAAAATGCTCCCAAAGTTCTGCCTAGTGAAGTAGCTACTCCTATTCCGGTAAATGAAGATGAAGAGCAGTTGGTATATGAAGAAGCAGCTATGGACAAGAATGAACAGCCGGAAGGAGTCCAGATAGACTGGGCTGCACAAATCAAGGCGGGTGGTTCAATGATGTATCCACTGTATTTGCTGGGACTAATCGCTTTGGTCATTGCGATACAACGATTGATAACTTCTCGTGAAGGTCGCCTGGCTCCGAAACCCCTTCGTAAGAGTGTGAATGAATGTCTGGCTAAGGGTGACCTGAAAGGGGCTTTGGCAGCATGTGAAAAATATCCTTCTACATTGGCTAATTCTTTACGTTTCATTCTTGAACATATAAAGGCTGGAAGAGAAGCTGTCAGTCAGACAGCCGGAGATATGGCTGCTCGTGATATTCGTACTCATCTCGCACGTATCTATCCACTTTCGGTCATTGCTTCGCTTGCTCCGCTGATCGGTCTTTTGGGTACGGTTGTCGGTATGATTGAAGCATTCGGGTTGGTGGCATTATATGGAGATGAAGGCGGGGCTTCCATTTTGTCCGATTCAATTTCAAAAGCTCTGATTACAACAGCTGCCGGTTTGATCATCGCCGCTCCTGCCATTGCTTTGTATTTTATCATTAAAAACCGTATTATGAGAATGGCTTCTTTGGTAGAGGTGGAAGTAGAAAATGTAATAACTACTCTTTATCTGGAGGACGATAACTCAAAGGGGACAGACGTATCTAAATAAAAGAAGTACAGCCATGAGATTAAATTATGATGATGAAGATAAGGTAGAGGTGCAGATGTCTCCTTTGATAGACTGTGTCTTTTTGCTATTGATCTTCTTCCTCGTGACTACCATGATGAAGAAATGGGAAATGCAAATCCCATTGTCGCTTCCTTCGATGACGTCTAGTCTTTCTACTACACGTGCGGGAGAAGAGGCTGTTATCATTGCGGTAGATGAGGATAAGAATGTGTATCAGGTAGTGGGGCACGATGCTTATTCGGGAGAGAGTCACTATATACCGATTTCGGACTTACATGCTTTTCTGACTGAACTTCGTAATAGTGAAGGAACGGAAATTGCGATTGATGTGGCAGCTTACCGGACTGTTCCGGTGAGTACGGTGATAGAGATATTCGATCAATGTCAAATACAAGGGTTCACGCGTACACGTGTCCGCTTGGGAAGTAAACCATATTTAGGCCTATGAGACTATCGTTGTTTAATAATGAAGATGAACCGGAAGTGTCTATGTCGCCTTTGATCGACTGTGTGTTTCTGCTATTGATCTTTTTCCTTGTATCGACAATGACAAAGGTGAAAAATAGGGATATTCCGGTGGATTTACCTACTTCGGAGTCTGCGGTTAAATTGAAACCGGATGATAAACAGGCTATTGTGGGACTGGATGCTGAAGGTAACTTTTATTGGGACGGACAACCTTGTTCAACCAATTTTATGATGGAACAATTGCGGGAGACTTGTATCTCTGATCCGGGTCGGCGTATCCGCATCGATATGGATAAGCATACTCCGTTCGGCCGTTTTGTGGAAGTGATGGATGCTTGTCAGTTTTATAATTTAACGAATATAGGAATACGGACTTATGACGAAAACTACAACAGGGAGTAGCCGTCTGACGGTTATCTTGTCATGGATTATTGCACTGGTCTGTTTCGTGGGAGGAGCTTTGTTTATATGGATGATGCCGTCACCGGATCAGGGAGCTATTGACTTGCAGGCGAAAAAACAAAAGTCTCCGAAAAGCGTCAGTGAAAAAATAAAGAAGGAGCAGTCGCAAAGGGCACTTCCTGCCAACTATTCCGAGCAGTTGGTCAAACAGTCGGAAATATTAGTTAAAAAGAATTTGGAGAGTCAGCTTGGTAAGTTTCAGGAAATGTCCAGGAAGATGAGGAAGCGAAAAGATGAGTTGTTGACTAAGGTGGAAACACGCCAGTTGCCGCGTTCAGCTCCTGCCGATGCTAATGATACATCAAAAGCAAGAAATATACCGCAAGCTGGTAATCTTCGGGTGAATCCTTCGGTTGAGGATATGTATGTTCTTCTACGCGAATATGAAGCTGAAATACAACAGAACCATTTAGCTGTTAATGCAGCCAGACAAGCTCTGTCTAGAGGACTTTCATTTCCTGAAGTGTATAATTCATTAAAGGCAGGTTCTTCCCGTATGCCAAGTTTTGACGAATTGATTCGGATGCAGGCAAAGGGTGGAGAATGGGGGACTTCGGATGGCAGTAATGCCAGTGCCGGTTTGAGTATAAAAAGTACGGCTGATTTGAATAACTATCGTGGATTGTTGGGACAAGCGACACGGCAGGCCGGACTTGCTCAATCACGTCTGGAAAATCTTTTCGGAGTAGTGAAGCAGGTAGGAAAACCTGGTGGAGGTGCCGGTGAAGGTAATGGTCAGCCTGGTGGAAGCGAAGGCGGAGGCAATGGAGATGGAAGCGGTAATGGTGGCATGGGTGAAGCAGCCCAGGGGAATGGGAACAAGCGACCGATGAATCATTATGCAGGCTCACGTTTGAATCAGGCAATGGTGAAAGCACAAGCTTTACCCGGACGTTGTTTTTCTAAGAATGCAGAACGCAAAGGGTGGTTGTATATCAATACCTGGTATATGATTGGTCCATGGGATAGTTATGGACGGGAAGATTTTTCGATTGTGCATCCACCTGAAATTTCTGTGGATTTTGATGCTGTATATACGGATGGACAGGTGGGGACGGGAATTATGGAAACGGATTCCGACCCGATTAAAGTGATTGGAGAAGAGGTGCATTTGGATGGAACATTGCGTTGGAAATTTATGCAAAGTGAGTCTATGCACAATACGGTACCCGTTACTACCGGAAATTCAACCTATTATGCTTATACGGAGCTTTATTTTGATGAGGCTACTACGATGTTGGTGGCTATCGGTACGGATGATAGCGGACGGGTATGGATCAATGGTAAAGATGTGTGGCGGGATTATGGTACCAGTTGGTATAATATTGACGAGCATATTGCTCCTTTTGAATTCAGGCAAGGATGGAATCGTGTTCTGGTTCGATTGGAAAACGGGGGTGGAGGAGCTTGTGGATTTAGCTTCTTGATTATTCCGCAGGATTGAATAGAAAATATGTCAACAGTTTGGTTCTTGTAGTGTCGGGAAAGAAAAAGAATACTAACTAACCCTCTCTATGAATGCTGATCCTGTCGGTACTGTAAAAGGTGCTGGCAGGATTTTATTAAATGATGGGATAATAATCATTCAAAAGCGGTCTTCATATAACACTGAATGATATTTGTACTGTTTTGGTTGATTTGAAGACCTTTGTTTTTCGATAATGTTCCATCTTTGCAATTGTAATCATAAAGTATAATATAGAGACTTTATATAGACTTGTAAAATGGTAGATTCAGATTTGATTAATTGATATGTGTGTTTATTTTTTTAGTTTTCAATAGGTAATAGTTTTAGTTTTTTGGGGTAATTAAATGGGATTGGTTTTCAAATTCGCTATCGGTTTTAATGGAAACATTAACCGGTGGTGAATTTCTAAAGAGATTAATGTATCATGAAAACAATAGAATAGATTGAAAATGAAAAGACCTTTATTGTATTTGCTTATTTTGTTAGTGACTGTATTCAGCACTTCCTGTACTCAATCTTCAAAGGGAACATTTGAGGTGGGTGACAAGACTTTCTTGCTTAATGGAGAGCCGTTTGTCGTAAAAGCGGCAGAGATTCATTATCCTCGTATTCCAAAGGAATATTGGGAACATCGTATTAAAATGTCTAAGGCGTTGGGTATGAATACCATTTGCCTTTATGTTTTCTGGAACTTCCATGAACCGGAAGAAGGAAAATATGATTTTACCGGGCAAAAGGATATTGCAGCATTTTGTCGTCTTGCACAGGAGAATGGTATGTACGTCATTGTGCGTCCTGGTCCTTATGTGTGTGCAGAGTGGGAGATGGGCGGATTGCCTTGGTGGTTACTGAAAAAGAAAGATATTAAGCTCCGTGAACAGGATCCGTATTATATGGAACGTGTGAAATTGTTTATGAATGAAGTTGGTAAACAACTTGCTGATCTTCAGATTAGCAAAGGTGGGAATATAATTATGGTACAAGTAGAAAATGAATATGGCTCATTTGGTATTGACAAGCCTTATATTTCTGCTATCCGTGATCTTGTGAAGCAAGCGGGATTCACAGGGGTACCTTTATTCCAGTGTGACTGGAATTCTAATTTTGAGAACAATGCTTTGGATGATCTTCTTTGGACTGTCAATTTTGGTACGGGAGCCAATATAGATCAGCAGTTTGAACGTTTGAAAGAGCTTCGTCCTGATACTCCATTGATGTGTAGTGAGTTCTGGTCCGGATGGTTCGATCATTGGGGAGCGAAGCATGAAACACGCAGTGCGGAGGATTTGGTAAAAGGAATGAAAGATATGCTCGATCGTAATATTTCATTTAGTTTATATATGACTCATGGAGGTACCAGTTTCGGACATTGGGGAGGAGCAAACTTCCCGAACTTCTCTCCGACATGTACGTCTTATGATTATGATGCACCTATCAATGAATCAGGAAAAGTCACTCCCAAATATTTTGAAGTACGTAAATTGTTAAGTAACTATTTACCTGAAGGCGAATCGTTGCCGGAAATTCCAGATTCTATTCCAACGATTACTGTTCCTTCATTTAAATTAGATGAGGTGGCGATACTGTTTGATAATCTGCCGGAGCCAAAAATCAGTGAAAATATTCAGTCAATGGAAGCGTTTGATCAGGGTTGGGGAAGTATTCTATATCGAACAACACTTTCGGCATCTAACAAAGAGCAAATTCTGACAATAACGGAGGCTCATGACTGGGCACAGGTTTTCCTTGATGGCAAGAAATTGGCGACGTTAAGTCGTTTGAAAGGGGAAGGGACTGTTATTCTTCCACCTGTGAAAGAAGGAGCCCAATTGGATATTCTGGTAGAAGCGATGGGCCGTATGAATTTCGGTAAAGGTATTTATGATTGGAAAGGTATTACTGAAAAGGTAGAAATTCAATCGGACGGTGGTGCTGCTACTTCATTGAAGAATTGGAAAGTTTATAATATCCCGGTTGATTATGCTTTTGCAAAGAATAAGAAATTTGTGAAACAAGATAATCCGAAAAAAGACCCTGCGTATTATCGTGGAACATTTACACTGGATAAAACCGGTGATACTTTCCTGGATATGACTAACTGGAGTAAAGGGATGGTCTGGGTGAATGGTTATGCTATTGGACGTTACTGGGAAATAGGACCACAACAAACCTTATATGTGCCGGGATGTTGGTTGAAGAAAGGGGAGAACGAAGTGATTATATTGGATATGGCTGGACCTGTACAACCGGAAACGGCAGGCTTGCAACAACCTATTCTCGATAATTTACGCGTTCATGGTGCTGCCTATGCACATCGTAAAGTAGGTGAGAACTTGGACTTGAGCGGAGAAACGCCCGTTTATAAAGGTGCTTTCAAGGCGGGTAATGGTTGGCAACATGTGAAGTTTGGAAAAGAGGTGGAAACACGTTTCTTCTGTCTGGAAGCATTGAATGCACATGATGGGAAAGATTTTGCAGCCATTGCGGAATTGGAGTTACTGGGAGCTGATGGCAAGCCCTTGTCACGCCAACATTGGAAAGTTGTTTATGCAGATAGTGAGGAAACGGAAGAAGCGAATAATATTGCAACGAATGTGTTCGACTTGCAGGAATCTACCTTTTGGCACACAAGCTATTCTTCGGCTGCCAAACATAAATTCCCGCATCAGATTGTGATTAATCTCGGTGAAGATAAGGTAGTAACCGGATTTTCATATTTGCCGAGAGCAGAAGCCGGTAAGACAGGCATGATTAAAGATTATCGGGTATATCTGAAAATGACACCCTTTAAGATGTGAGAATGATTATCAAATATATATGTGTGTCTTTAGACATAAAAGTTAAAGGTTAATTATTAAGTTTGTTCATTAAGTTATAGAGAAGTAAAAGAATAACTTTCACGTGAGTGAGGGTTTTTCTTTTACTTTTCTTTTTGTATTTTTGTAGATGGTATCTAATCTATACAGAATTAAAATTGAACAGATTATGCTGGACGTTATTTTGATTATCATTGGTGCTCTCTGTATGATTGCCGGATTAGCCGGTTGTATTCTTCCGTTTCTTCCCGGCCCTCCCATTGCTTACTTGGGACTGTTTATTCTCCATTGTACAGATAAGGTGGAGTACAGTACTACGCAATTAATTGTATGGTTGCTGATTGTGGTTGTATTACAGGTCCTGGATTATTTTACTCCAATGTTGGGCAGTAAATACAGCGGTGGCAGTAAGTGGGGAAATTGGGGATGTATAATAGGTACCCTTGTCGGTCTTCTTTTCTTGCCATGGGGGATTATTCTCGGTCCGTTTCTGGGGGCTGTCATTGGGGAACTGTTGGGAAATAAGGAATTCTCACAGGCGCTTAAATCCGGATTCGGTTCCTTAATAGGATTCATATTGGGAACCTTGTTGAAACTGGTTGTCTGCGGTTATTTCTGTTATCAGTTTATTGCCGGTTTTGTTTGATGAATATAAATAAAGCTGCTCTCCGGAAAGAAGAACAGCTTTACTGCTTTGTTTACTTTATTTCAGGCTCATTTCACCGGAATCTTGTCGATACGTTTCTGATGACGTCCTCCTTCAAACTCGGTAGAGAAAAACTCGGTTAAAATCATGTCCGCTTCTTCTGTGCTGATGAAGCGTCCCGGCATAACCAAGATATTGGCGTCATTGTGCTGACGTGCCAAATGCGCAATCTCTGCATTCCAGCAAAGAGCTGCACGAATCCCCTGGTGCTTGTTCAGTGTCATATTGATTCCGTTTCCACTGCCGCAGATAGCAATACCGGGATAACATTCACCCGATTCCACTGCAAGAGCCAGCGGGTGGGCATAATCCGGATAATCTACACTTGCTGCAGAGTTGGTCCCGAAGTCTTTGTATGCCCAGCCTTTTACTTCAAGCCAACCGCGAACATATTCTTTCAGTTCAAAACCGGCGTGGTCGCATGCTAATCCGATTGTTTTCATTAGAGCATTGCTTTTACTTGGTTATATACATTTTCGGCTGTGAATCCAAGTTTCTCATCCAGTACTTTGTAAGGTGCGGAGAAACCGAAAGATTCCAAACCCCATACTTTGCCATGACAGCCTACCAGACCTTGAAGAGTAACAGGCAAACCGGCGGTCAAACCGAAAATCTTGGCATTTGCAGGGAGAACAGATTCTTGGTATTCTTTGGATTGGTTACGGAACAGCCCTTCAGACGGAGCAGATACAATACGTACTTTTACACCATCTTTGCGAAGCAACTCTGTACCGGCTACCAAAGTGGAAACTTCAGAACCGGAAGCTACTAAAACTACATCCGGGTTTTCGTCAGAACCGGCCACGATATAAGCGCCTTTCGCTGCTTGTTCGTAATCTGTTCCTTCCGGTAAGTTGGCAATATTCTGGCGGGAGAAAATCAGACCTGTCGGAGTGGACATATTCTCCATTGCAAGTTTCCATGCGATAGTTGTTTCTTCTGCATCTGCCGGACGGAGTACCAACATAGAGTTGTGTCCCTTGTGGTTTTTAAGCTTTTCCATCAAGCGGATTTGTGCTTCCTGTTCTACCGGTTCGTGAGTAGGGCCGTCTTCGCCTACACGGAACGCATCGTGTGTCCAAATGAACTTCACGGGTTGTTCCATCAATGCAGCCATACGTACGGCAGGTTTCATGTAATCGGAGAATACGAAGAATGTACCGCAAGCAGCGATCACACCACCGTGGAGAGACATACCGATACAGATACAAGCCATTGACAGTTCAGATACACCTGCCTGGAAGAATGCTCCGCTGAAATCGCCTTTCTTGAACGAATGAGTCTTTTTCAAGAAACCGTCGGTCTTGTCAGAGTTGGAAAGGTCGGCAGAAGCTACAATCATATTTTCTACTTGTGTAGCGAGAGCACCTAGTACGGTTGCCGATGCGGCGCGAGTAGCGCTGCCTGCTTTCTGTTCGATAGCGGCCCAATCCACTTTCGGAGCTTTGCCGGAGAAGAACAGTTCCAGTTTGGCTGCAAGTTCCGGATTAGCTTTTGCCCATGCGGCTTTCACTGCATATCTTTCAGCTACGATCTTTTTCAATTCTTCTGCACGTTTAGCATACAGTTCGGCTACTTCCGGGAATATAACGAACGGGTTGGTAGGATCACCGCCTAAATTCTTAATTGTATTTACATATGCGTCGCCACCGAGAGGAGCGCCGTGTGTAGCGCAGTTAGCTTCATAGCTGCTGCCGTCCGCCTTGCGTGCACCTTTACCCATCACAGTCTTACCGATAATCAATGTCGGACGTTCCTTTTCCGCCTGTGCCTCTTTGATAGCTGCACGGATTTCGTCAGGATCGTTACCGTTGATACTCAGTACGTTCCATCCCCATGCCTCATACTTCATGGCAGTATCTTCTATAGTTACATCTTTCGTTTCTGTAGAAAGCTGAATGTCGTTGGAGTCGTAGAACATGATCAGATTATCCAGACCCAATGCACCGGCAATACGTCCGGAACCTTGAGAAATCTCTTCCTGGATACCGCCATCAGAGATATAAGCGTAGATAGTCTGATTCATCACCTCGTTAAAGCGTGCTTTCAGAAATTTAGCGGCAATGGCAGCACCTACGGCAAAGGTATGTCCTTGTCCCAGCGGACCGGAAGTGTTTTCAATGCCCCGCATGATGTCTACTTCCGGATGTCCCGGAGTGGGGCTTCCCCATTGGCGGAATTCTTTCAATTCATCCAATGTGAATTTACCGGTCAGTGCCAATGTTGAATAAAGCATTGGAGACATATGTCCCGGATCGAGGAAGAAACGGTCGCGTCCTTCCCAGCGGGGATTCTCCGGATCATATACTAAAAACTCAGAAAAGAGTACATTCACAAAGTCAGCACCACCCATGGCACCACCCGGATGACCGGAATTGGCTTTTTCAACCATTGAAGCAGCGAGAATACGGATGTTATCCGCTGCACGATTCATAAGTTTATTATCGTTCATATCATTAAAATTAATTGATTTCTGTAAGATTGTTGGCAAAGATAACTCTTTATGTGGATTTAACAATCCAAAAGAGCTATCTTTTTTGTTACCATTTTACTTGCCTTTTTGTTTATAATACAATAAGTAATAGCCCTTGATTTACTGTAACTCTAAAGTAACAATCGACTTAGCAGGAAGTTTTACCTTCATTGTACCTTTATTGATTTTTACCTCTTTGAAAGGTGCCGGTTTTACAATATTAGGTTTTTCAAAAGAATTGTAATCGGTCAGTTTGGAAGCGGTCAGAATCTCTCCGACAGCTTTCTTGGCTTTCGTATCACCCAGATTGATGGTGATTTCCTGCGCTTCATCAGCATCTACATTGGAAAGAGAAATATGGATCACCCCATCTTTATTTTTGGAAGCTGTGGCGCTCACCATCGGTACAGTGCGGTTATCACGTACACTTATCTTTTCGCAAGTCAGGTCGATGGGAAGATAAGTGGCATCCTGATGTACTTTATACATCTTGAAGACATAATAAGTAGGAGTGAGCACCATTTCTTTGTCTTTCGTCAGAATCATGGATTGAAGTACATTGACAATCTGTGCGATATTTGCCATCTTCAAGCGGTCTGTATATTTGTGGAATACATCAAGACTTAAAGAAGCCACGAAAGCATCACGCAACGTGTTTTGCTGATACAGATGTCCTTTGATGGTTCCGGGTTCCTCATCCCACCAGGTTCCCCATTCGTCCAGTAAGAGAGCGATTTTCTTGTCCTTGTCATATTTGTCCATGATGGTACAATGTTTCTTGAGTACATCTTCCACTTCCAGACATTTGCCCATCGTCCAGTAATAATCATCCTTGTTGAATTGAGTGGCTGATCCTTTGCTACCACTCCATCCGGTTACGGTATAATAGTGCAGAGAAAGACCGTCCATTCGGTGTCCTACACGATTCATCAATACATCTGTCCATTTGTAATCATAGTCACTTGCGCCACTGGCAATCTTGAACAGACGGTTGCCGTCATAATTGCGGCAATAAGTAGAATAACGACGATATAAGTCTGCGTAATATTCCGGACGCATGCTGCCACCGCACCCCCAGCTTTCATTTCCTACGCCGAGATATTTCAATTTCCATGCTTTGTCGCGACCATTCTTACGGCGAAGGTTAGCCATAGGCGAGTCTCCGTCAGAAGTCATATATTCCACCCATTTAGCAAGCTCTTCTACTGTACCGCTACCTACATTTCCACTCACGTATGGTTCGCAACCCAGCATTTCGCAAAGATTCAAAAACTCGTGTGTTCCGAAACTGTTATCTTCAATGGTTCCGCCCCAGTTGTTGTTCACCATCTTCGGACGGTTCTCTTTCGGACCAATGCCGTCCATCCAGTGGTATTCATCGGCAAAGCATCCGCCCGGCCAGCGAAGGACGGGAACGGACAAGTCTTTCAGTGCATTGAATACATCTGTGCGGTATCCCTTGATATTAGGAATATCCGAGTTTTCGCCTACCCAAAGACCGCCGTAGATACATGAACCCAGGTGTTCGGCAAACTGGCCGTAAATTTCCTTCGGTATGATTTCTTTGCCTTGATCGGCATGTACGGTTATGGTAGCACTCTTTTGTGCAGAAAGAGATACGGATGCTGCCAGAAAAGCCGTGCTGACTAATAGTTTTGCTTTCATAAATGGTATTTGTTTAATGATTATTTTTTACCACAGATTACGCAGATTATCACAGATTGATTTTATTCTGACTACTATCAATAAATAATCTGTGTTAATCCGTGTAATCTGTGGTGACTTCTATTTTAGTAAACGAACTTCATAAACGGCAGAGGTCCATTCCGTCCCGTCAGGGATAAAACGTATCGGACAACTACCCGTATTCAGTTTTTGAGGCAGAACGTATGAAAGAGTAATGAAACCGTCTTTATCCGCTTCACTGATAGTCGGATGAACAGCCAACTTTTCGTTATTCAAAAGAATAGCCACTTTATTGCGGTCATCTTTCCGTACCGTAATCAGGAGGCGGCTTGCTTCCTCTTTTACCTTCAATTGATAGCCGAACCAACCTTTGGCACGTCGGAAATGCCGGTCTTTATTCGTCCCTGTTTCTGCCTGTTCATACTGGATGCCATGGTCAGACTCCGGCTGCTGTTCGCCAGGGAAGATAAGGTCAATGGTTTGATTAGCCAATTCCGTTGCTTTTCGTTCAGCCGTTGCCATCTCTTCCTGAATCGCTTTAAACTGCTCTTCGCTTGCCTGCCGGAAATAAACGGCATAACGGGAATTATGCAGGCGGAAGAATGGAACGAGTTCCAATGCTTTGCCTTGTGCAGGATAAACCTTCCCGTTATAGCTGAAAGTAATCCGGCTATTCTGTTCTTTCAGAAGAGACTTGCAGATTGAATCTGGATTCCCTATCAGCATCGGAACTTCTTGCAAAGGAATTTGTTTGCCATAGGCGATATGTCCGCCACGACTGTCATCGGCATATAAACCATCAAGATGTTCAGTGCCTGTGGAAGCTGCAAGAACGATAGGACCGTATAAGAAAGCATAATAATCTTTCTTGTCGGGGATTTGTTCAATAGTAACTTTCATCGGCAGGTTGAAGGTTACGACGTCTCCTTTTTTCCATTTACGGGAAAGAGGAAGGTATTGATTTCCTTTTTTCGTGGGAAACGTTTCTTTCTTCCCATTAATGCTAATTGAATAGTTGGAAGATTGGTTAGCCCATTCCGGAATGCGTATCATTAAAGTACGTTGTTTCTTAGAAGCTTTATCTATTCGCAAAGTAACCTTATTGTCATCGGGAAAGCGGGTTTCCTGTGTCAAGATGATGCCTTGTTCTTTCCAGTTCAGTTGTGAGGGGATGAAAAGATTGACATAAAGCGTATCTTTCTGATGCGCATAAATGAATTCACCGTATTTGGTATGGTTCTCCAGACCAGAGCCGACACAACACCACATAGATGTTTCCGGTTGTGAATAAACGCGGTAATGTCCCGGCCGCATAGGGGTGAAGTATACAAATCCGCCTTTATCCGGCTCTTGAGACGCTAGGATATGGTTGTAAAGCGCACGTTCGTAATAGTTGATGTAGTTGGGGTCGGGCTCATTTATATTGCAGGGATTGTGAGAGTTCTGATAAAGCATTTTAGTAAGGCGGAGCATATTGTAGGTATTGCAGGTTTCCGGCCCTTGCACATCGTTTATCATGGAGGTAAAATTATCGGCCGGGTGGAAATGTTCGCGTACACTATTCCCTCCGATACAGACAGAGCGATTGTTGACAACCGTATTCCAGAAGAAACGGGCTGCATGATCCCATTCTTCGGCGTGATTCCAATTTTTGTCGTCCTGTGAAAGTTCGGCGATTCGTTTGTAACCGATCACTTTCGGTATTTGGGTATTGGCGTGCATGCCTGTCAGTCGGTCTTCATCTTTGATAAGCGGATCAAGGATAATCTTATGGGAGAACCGACGTGCCAGTTCCAGGTACTTTTTATCTCCCGTAATTGCAGCTACGTCAGCGAAAGTCTCGTTTAGTCCGCCATGTTCGCTACGGAGCATATCCTGTATTTGCTGATCGCTCAGACCGGAAGTAATGTCGATCATCCAATCTGTAAAAGCAATCAACATCCGGCGTGCCCGGTCGCTGCCTGTATAGAGGTAGGCGTCCCGCAACCCGGCGTATGTCTTGTGTATATTGTAGAGAGGCACCCATTTGCCATTGAGGTCGAAACCTCCGGCACGGATATTACCTGCTTTAATTTCTTTCCAAAGTTGGAGACTGCCCGGAGTTCCTCCGATAAAACCTGTTCCGACAGCTTGTTGGGCACGGTATAGCTCGTCAAGCATATAGTTAAGCCGGTTGTAAACTGCGGTATCTCCGGTAGCGGCATACATCATGGAGAGTGCGGATAAATAATGTCCGCCGATGTGTCCGTCCAGTCCGGTGTTTTCCCAATTGGTATAACTCGGAGCTTTCGGAGTGAGTCCCGCTTCGCGTAAGAAAGGAGCCAGCAAGCGATCGGGATTAAGGGCGAGTATGTAATGCAAATCAGTCTGTTGGGCTTGTAAGAACGGACTATCCAATAGTTTGACGTCTTGTAAGGGGAAGTATGACACCTGTGGAACGTTCTGTGCTTTAGACAGTGAGGCGGATAGGAGAAGTGCAAGTATGAACGACGTGGTTTTCATGATAATAGTTTCCCCTTGTCCCTCTCCGGAAAGGAGAGGGAATGGGGATAGTTTATGTTAATACTTAGGTGATTAAGAAAGAAGCGGAGAGCCCTCCATGATGAGGGCTATTTGAATTTCACTGCTGCTTCTTCGATGGGCAATCCTGCCTTGTAGTTCTCGATGTATGTATTAAAACCGGCTACGTCCTCAGCGCTAGGCGATACCTCGATACCGGCGTCTCCGACAAATACTTTCTCATCCAGAAAATCAGCAAGCGATTGTTTTTTCTCATTGTTCACGAGGTAAGAACCGAGCAGGGCAATACCCCAAGCACCTCCTTCACCGGCTGTTTCCATTACAGAAATAGGCGAGTTGATGGCAGCTGCGAGTATTCTTTGACCTACTCCCTTTGTTTTGAATAATCCACCGTGACCTGTGATTCTGTCCACTTTGATTTTCTCTTCATTGAACAGGATATCGTTGCCAATCTTGAGTACTCCGACGGAAGCGTATAAATGGCTTCTCATGAAGTTTGCAAGATTGAACTTGTCATTGGCAGAACGTACAAACAAGGGCCTTCCTTCTGCAAGTCCTGTGACGGGCTCACCTGAAATATAATTGTAGGAGAGTAGACCTCCGCAATCGGTATCACCTGTGAGAGCGATGTTATAGAGCTTGCTATAAATTTCGTTCATGTCTACAGGTATACCCAGAAGCTCCTGGTATTCTTTGAACAAGTTAACCCATGCGTTGAGATCGGATGTGCAATTGTTGCAATGTACCATAGCTACCAGGCTTCCGTCCGGAGTGGTGACCATATCGATCATCTCGTATGGCTTTGACAACTCTTTCTCCAATACAATCATGGAGAAAGAGGATGTTCCTGCCGATACGTTTCCTGTACGTTGTTTCACAGCATTGGTTGCAACCATACCGGTACCCGCGTCTCCTTCCGGCGGACATACCGGTATTCCTGCCTTCAAATGACCGGATGCATCGAGTCTCTTGCTTCCTTCAGGTGTAAGGACACCTGCACTTTCACCTGCCGACAGTACTTTGGGCAGGATATCTTGCAATGTCCAACTGTACCGATTCGGAGCAATCAGCTTATCGAACTTCGCCACCATTTCGGCTGAATAGTTGTGGGTGGTCGGGTCTATGGGGAGCATTCCGGATGCATCGCCTATGCCCAATACTTTCTCGCCTGTCAACTGCCAATGCACATAACCTGCAAGAGTAGTCAGGAAGTCAATGTCTTTGACATGTGCTTCGTTGTCCAGAATTGCCTGGTACAAGTGAGAAATACTCCATCTCAACGGAATGTTGTAGACAAACAGGTCTGATAAAGCTGCTGCCGCGCGACCGGTATTCGTATTTCTCCAGGTACGGAAAGGTACGAGGATTTCTTCTTTTGCATTGAAGGGCATATAACCGTGCATCATGGCACTGACACCGATAGTTGCCAGGTTCTCGATCTCTATGCCGTATAAGTTCTTCACGTTGGAGCGGAGATCGGCATAGCAATCTTGCAGGCCGGACCAGATGGCTTCGATACTGTATGTCCAAAGCCCGTCAACTAGCTGGTTCTCCCAAGTATGGTTTCCTTGGGCAATCGGCTTGTTTTCCTGATCAATCAAAACGGCTTTTATCCGTGTAGAACCGAGTTCGATTCCAAGAATGGCTTTGCCTGTTTCGATTGTTGATTTTGCATCTGATTTCATGTTGGATAGGGTTTAGCAAAGTGCTTTATTCAACATATAATATACTTCATTCATGCGCAACTCTTTCTTGAAGCAGCTGATAGTCGTATCTTTATTGATATGTACCATTTCGATACCTGCGATTTCAGCATAATCTTCCCAGTATTCAGCGGTCAGATCATATGAGAAGCAAGAATGGTGAGTACCACCTGCCAGAATCCATGCACCGGCACCTACTTCAAAGTTAGGCATTGGAATCCAAAGAGCGGAAGCAACCGGTAATTTCGGCAGCGGTTTCGGTTCGATACATTCCACATCATTTACAATCAGACGGAAACGGTTGCCTAAGTCTACTACAGTTGCAGTACAACCTGTACCGACTTTAGAAGTAAAGACAAGGCGAGCTGTCTGGCTCTTACGAATACCTATACCGAGGAAGTGCACTTCCAGACGAGGTTTGTTGGCTGCGATAAGCGGACAAACTTCCAACATATGTGATTGTAAGATAGAGCTTTGTGCACCGTTGAAGTTCAATGTGTAATCTTCGAGGAAAGAACAGCCTTTCGGAAGTCCTTGATTCATTACCCATACAGTGCGGTAGAGAGCAGCGGATTTCCAGTCGCCTTCGGCACCGAAACCATAACCTTCCGCCATCAGACGTTGAGAAGCAAGTCCCGGAATCTGGTCGAAACCGTTGTGCTCCAAGTCGCCCAAGTCGTCAAAATTGGTTGTGAATCCTTTTGCGCCTTTCGCTTTCAGGATAGCGCGAAGAGCCAATTCTGCTTTTGCGGCGTTCCATACCTTCTGATAAGCTTCGGTTGATTTGTCTTCCAAAGAAGCATCGTGGTCGTATTCTTTGAAATAAGTAGCTACTAATGCGTCTACGTCAGCGTCCTTGATATCTTTGTGATATTCCATCAGTTCGCTTACCGGACAATAGTCTACATGATAACCCATACGTTGTTCCGCTTCCACCTTGTCACCGTCAGTTACGGCTACATTGTTCATCTGGTCGCCAAAACGAATGATTAGCATATCTTGAGAATCTGCCCAACCTGCACAAACACGCATCCATACGGCAATCTTATGCAGTGTGTCTTCGTCTTTCCAATAACCTACTACTACTTTGCGACGGATACGCATACGGGTACAGATGTGTCCGAATTCACGGTCGCCATGAGCCGACTGATTCAGGTTCATGAAGTCCATGTCCATTGTATCCCAAGGAATTTCCTTGTTGAACTGAGTATGCAGGTGCAACAACGGTTTCTTCAACTGCTGCAAACCGTGAATCCACATTTTTGCAGGAGAGAAAGTATGCATCCAAGTGATGACACCGACACATTTCTCGTCGTTGTTGGCAGCTTTGAAAACAGCTTCCACTTCTTTGGAAGAGTTGGCAGTTCCTTTGTATACCACTTTTACAGGGAGTTTACCGGAGTTGTTCAACCCGTTAACCATTTCATTAGAGTGTGCGTCTACTGCGATTACTGCGTCACCTCCGTACAGAAGCTGTGCTCCTGTTACAAACCATACTTCATATTGATCAAATGCGTTCATAATGTTTTGCTTTAATTTTTAATTTCTAGTTTTTAATTGATTATTGTCCGTAATAAGCATTCGGACCATGCTTGCGACTGAAATGTTTCTCTATCAGCAGCGGATTCATTGTTAAATTGGGATTAACGGCGTATGCGATACTTGCCATTTTTGCTACCTGTTCCATTACTACGGCGTTGTGTACTGCATCGTGTGCGTCTTTTCCCCAGGAGAAAGGACCGTGATTCTTTACCAGCACGCCTGGTGTATGTACAGGATTCAAACCTTCAAAACGCTTCACGATCACGTTCCCGGTTTCCAGTTCGTAGGCACCTTTCACTTCTGCTTCGGTCATGTCTGCCGTGCAGGGGATAGCGTCATGGAAATAATCGGCATGAGTAGTTCCGATGTTCGGAATGTCGCATCCGGCTTGCGCCCAAGCGGTCGCATAGGTAGAGTGGGTATGTACCACTCCGCCGATTTCCGGGAATGCTTTGTAGAGTACTACGTGAGTCGGAGTATCTGAAGATGGCTTCAGCCGTCCTTCAACGACCTTGCCATCCAGATCCACTACTACCATATCTTCTGCTTTCATTTCATCGTAACTTACGCCACTGGGTTTGATTACTACCAATCCGCTTTCACGGTCGATGGCAGAAACGTTCCCCCAAGTAAAGATGACTAATCCATGCTTTACCAATTCGAGATTGGCATGAAATACTTTTTCTTTCAGTTCTTCCAGCATATTGATTATAATTTGAATTTCGGATCTTTACGATAAACCTTGCTATTAAACTTATATAAAGCTGCCCCTCGTTTGGAACATAGCTTATCTATCTTATCGGTCTTTTCCACATAATCCATTCCGGCAACACGCTTGCGGAAGTTGCGCTTATCCATCGTTTCACCGTAAATGGCTTCATATAAACTCTGCAATTTGGATAGTGTGAAAAGTTTAGGCAATAAGTTGAAACCGATAGGTTCGGTAGAAGCTTTTTGTCTCATCAACTCCCTCGCTTTTGTCACCATTGCAGGATGATCGAAAATCAGTGGGGGAAGTTCATTGATGTTTACCCAGTAAGCATTATGTTTCCGAACCAGTTTCCGGTCATATTCATTGACGTTGACCAATGCATAGTAGGCAACGGAGATTACCCGTTCTCCCGGATCACGGTCGACCGCTCCGAAAGTTCCCACTTGTTCCATATACACGTTTTCCAATCCGGTAAGTTCCGCTAGTACACGTTTGGCCGCATCATCCACACTTTCGTTTTCTTGCACGAATCCTCCCATCAAAGACCATTCGCCCATTGCAGGTTCAAAATTTCTTTTCAGCAGTAGCAGACTTAATTCACCATCGTTAAATCCAAAAATGATGCAGTCAATGCCTACATGAAAGCTAGGATTCGAGCTATAATAATTGTTCATCGTTTTTTTTTATATTAGTTAATTAATTGTTACCAGAAATACCAGTAGAAAGCTGCGGTAATAGCCAGGATAATTGCTGTATGGATAATATCCCAATGATTCCAACTTGCACGTGTAGCCGCTTTTTGTTCTTTCGTGGCCGTACCGAATACCAAGCCCTGAATCTTTTCCGCTGTCGGAGCTTTTGTAGCCAGGCTGACTGCGATTACAATAATGATGCAGAACAGGAACATCCATCCGCAGAAGAACAGCCAATTCATATCATAGAACAGATATTTGAATGTAGAGTCTGCCACTTCTCCGGCATTGCTATAATATACTTTAGCACCCAGACGAGTTAAGCCGATAACCATACCGGCTATCAATCCCCACATACCACCTTGAGCGGAAGTACGCTTCCAGCAGATACCCAATAAGAAAGCGGCTGCGATACCCGGAGCCAATACAGACTGAACATCCTGCAAATAAGTATAAAGAACATCACCTACACTACGCATGATAGGAATCCAAAGGATACCTAAGATTACAATTACAACTGTTGCAACCTGACCGATACCTACCAGTTTCTTTTCCGGAGTTTCCGGTCTGAAACGTTTGTAGAAGTCAATAGTAAACAACATGGCGGATGAATTGAACAAAGAAGCTAAAGAACTCATCAAAGCTGCAAGGATACCGCATACAACCAGACCTTTCACACCGGCCGGCAACAATTTAGCGACCAAAGTGGGGAAAGCGGCATCGGCATTTGCTGTTCCGTTAGCCAGCAACGGAAGGAATCCTTCACCACCGGCACCGATATATTTCTGATGCAATGCAAATGCGATCATACCCGGAATAAGAAACAAGAAGACAGGCAGCAGTTTCAGGTAAGCACCGAAGATGGTACCGCGACGTGCTTCCATCTCATTCTTTCCGGAAAGTACACGCTGTACGATAAACTGGTCAGTACACCAATACCAGAATCCGATAATGGCGGAACCGATCAAAGCACCCAGCCAAGGGAAGTTCGGATCATCGTTACTACGGATCAGATTAGTCATTGTATCTCCGTAATCATTTACTGTTACCGCACCGCAAACTTTCATCATTTCGTCCCAGCCACCCAGTTCTTTAAAACCAAGCACGAGGATGATCAACGAACCAAGCAGAAGGATAGGAGTCTGGAGTACAGAAGTATACAATACGGATTTCATACCCCCGAAGATGGTATAAAGTGCTGTCAGAACTACCAATCCGATTGCAGCAATCCAGAAGAAGTCGATTCCCCAAAGTTCTTTGATACCGAATACCTGTTGGAATACCAAACCACCGGCATAGACTGTTACAGCTACTTTTGTCAATACATAACTTACTAAAGAAATAACAGATAAGATCGTACGTGACTGTGGGTTATAACGTCGCTCCAGGAATTCCGGCATTGTGTATACCATGCTTCGTGTATAGAATGGAACGAACACCCATCCCAAAATCAGAATCATCCATCCTTGAATTTCCCAATGAGCCATCGCCATACCACTGGAGGCTCCGGCGCCTGCCAGTCCTATCAAGTGTTCCGAACCGATGTTTGATGCGAAGATAGAGGCTCCGATTGCGAGCCAAGTTGCGTCACGTCCGCCTAAGAAATAATCTGCCGAGTCATTTTGTTTTTGTCTGACTACCCAAACAATAATACCGATCAGAGCCAGAAAAAAGACTCCGATTACTAGCCAATCTAATGCTTCCACAATAAATATGATTTATAAGTTAATATTATTTCTCTACTGAGAATTTGAAAATACATTCGCTATTATAGGTTTGTCCCGGTTCCAGAACTACTGAAGGCCAATCAACTTTGTTGGGACTGTCCGGATAATGTTGTGTTTCCAGACATACGGAAGCACGTTGATTGTAAACGATACCTTTCTTTCCGGTTACAGTACCGTCGAGGAAGTTACCTGTATAAACTTGGATACCCGGTTCGTTGGTATATACTTCCAGAGTGATACCGCTTTCCGGTGAAGTCAGTTTGGCAGCTACCTGCGAAATGTCTCCCTTAGTGTTCAGTACCCAATTGTGGTCATAACCGTTTCCGTTTTTCAACTGGACGAAATCATAGTTACTGATGTCTTGCCCTACTGTTTTCGGAGTCGTGAAGTCCATCGGAGTATCTTTTACCGGGGCAATTTCACCTGTTGTCATGAAAGTGCTGTCTACCGGAGTATAGTAGTCTGCATTCACATACAGAATATTGTCGGTTGAGGCTTTCGACGGATTACCGGCCAGGTTGAAATAAGAGTGGTTGGTCATGTTGATGATCGTCTTTTTGTCGGTAGTTGCGCTATATTTAATATCGATAGCGTTGTCTTCTGTCAGTGTGTAAGTGACTTTGGCTGTTACATTACCTGGAAAATTTTCATCACCGTCGGGTGAGATACGGGTTAGTTCCAATGTCATCGGATCAATAAGATTTGCCTCATATACTTGATATTGCCATCCTTTGGGACCTCCGTGCAGACAGTGCCCGAAATTGTTTTGTGGTAGCTGGATGGTATCACTGTCAAGAACAAAACGTCCTTGATTGATACGATTGGCATAACGTCCGATGGAAGCACCGAAGTCGCTGGGGACATTGATATAGTCGGCAATACTATCGAAGCCTAAAACTACATCCTGCATCTTTCCGTTTTTGTCCGGTACCATGATAGACACGATACGACCTCCGAAATTAGTAATGCACACTTCCATGCCTGCTTTATTCTTTAAAGTATAAAGATTGGTTTGGGCATTATTTACTTCTGTTTGAAATTTTGCCGGATCAAGACCTGATAGAGTCAGCTCGGAAACCGGCTTGTTATTGCACGCAAAGAGCATAAGTGCGGCAAATCCTGCTAGTAGAAAATGTTTTTTCATGGTTATATTTTTTATGTAAATGAGTTGATTATCTTAATTCGGGTGTAAAAGTAACACTTTGTTTCGGTGTATGCGATACACTGCTGTATGTTATACAACATAAAACGTAAAAAATGCACTTATTGTTATACCTTATTATTATATATACATAGGCGGATATAAAAAACTTATTTTTCTAATGAAGGAAAAATATTCGGTTGCGAATGTGTATCGGTCTATGTGTTATCTTTGCATGAGAAATAAGGGCGTTTTTTATGATATGATGGAAAAAATGGGGGAAAAGTCCGTTTGTCTACCTATTATCCTTTTTTGTCCACTTCGATAAATGTCGGAATATCTAATTTTGGCATTGCAAAGTAAGTGCTGTGAAGCTGAAAGACAGTGAGTGCGGCAAAGAAAAATCTGTTTAATAACAAAAATCTGTATTATGAGGACTAAAAGATGGTTGTCTGCAATGGCAACAGTAATTTTAACTTTATGTATGTGTTCATGTCAGGATTGGAATGAGCAGGATGCTCCGGCGGGAGATCAGCAAATACCTGTTTTGACAAAGGTAGGTTCCTATTCTTTCGAAAGTCTCGAAGGATTTCAGGTTGGTACATATGAGAACGGACAGAATCCGGAGATTATAAAAGACCAAGAAATTGGTAGTAAGGTACTCTATTTGAATAATGGATATATCTATGGAGAAAATCCATTGACCAATAAACGTCTTGAATCGGGGGCGTCTGCTACGATGTGGATAAAATTGGCAGGAGAAGATGTTCAGGTGTGTAACACTGATGAAGAAAGTGAAGAAACAATAGCAACTAGGACTGATGGAAAGTCTCTTTTGGCTTTTATGGATGATACGGAGAAAAGTAAATTGGTGATTACTTCAAATGCCGGACTGATTTATAATGGAGCTGTGTTGAGTGAAGGTTTTTCAGAATTAACTCCGGATATATGGCATTATGTTGCTATAAATATAGGTAAAGACGGCTATACTGTTTATCTGGATGGCGAAGAGTGGGGAACGTCCTCATTACAAACTGAGATTTATAATCAGTTAGTGGACCACTTGACCTCTGTAGCTACTCGTTTATATATCGGTTATGGATTGGAGACTCCTCCGGGTGAATTTTGGATGGAAGATTTGAAGATTTATAAAGATCTGGTCGGAAAGAATGAAATCAAACGTCCTGGAATCGGAACTACTACTATTGGGGCAACTGACTTTTCTACAGGGTTCTTGGGAGCTTTCTCAGAGGTGCTTTCTGCCGAAGGGGATGCAATATATCATTATCAATTTAAGAATTATACCAAAGGTGTTGCCAATCATCAGAATTGGATGTTGCTTATTTCCAATGGAAAGGCTATTGGGGAAGAAGGATATCAGGAATATGCTTTGGTTCGTGCGGATGCCTATGGATGGTTGTCCGGGAATTCAGAAAACACAATTCCTGACAGTGGCTATCCTCTTTCTGATGTATATGGTCAGTTCGGTAGTTGGGAGAAGTTCAGAAGTGAAATGAATGGAGCGGTTGTGGATTTGACAGTGACAAGATATGGGACTTCTATTACGATGAATGCGGTGATTATTTCACAGCAAGATAAGAAGTATACTTATTCTTGGTATCATCCTACTATTGCTGGTGAGGGTACGGTTGGTGTATTCCTTTCTGTTGATAATGCATACCTGGAGGTGGAGAATAAGGAAACTTCTGTAACTCCGTTAGAGATACAAAACGGACAGTTGGGATTTTCCGATTACTCGACAGCATTTAATACAATGTTTACGGAGCCTATTATATTAGAAGACTATACGGAAGTTGTTTATGAGTTTACTAATTATACGCAAGGGCCGGGTAATGAAAAGAACTGGTATCTGGTGTTTACCAACGGAAAGACAAGAGGACAGGAGGGGTATATAGAACATGCGATTATTCGTGCTGATAACTGGGGATGGTTGAATGGATTGTATGATGCTGAGCATACATTACTGGAGATGGATTGTGCTCCTTCATGTGATTACGATTGGAATACATTTGTCTCAGATATGAATGAAGCGAATGTGAAGATGACTGTTAAACGTCGTGCAGGCAAGATTAGTTTCTATGCTGCCATAACGACAAAGGATAATAAAAAGTACTCTTACTATTGGATGTATACACTGCCTGCTGATGTAGATGTAATCAGTTCATGCTTGACAGTCGATAATTCTTATCTGGTAATGAAAAATAATCCTGTTGCCATGTCGTTCACAGAACCGAGCACACAGTTGGGAGCAAGTGACTTTACTACGGGGTGGTGGCAAGCGTTCTCCCCGGTGATTTCTGCAACAGGAACGAATGCCTCTTTCAAGTATACATTTACAAATCATAATAGATGTTTGAAGGTTTGGGAAAATTGGGCAGTGGCGATAACTAATGGTACGGCTTTCGGAGATCCTAATTATAAAGAATATGTAGTGATTCGTGCAGATAATTTTGGATGGGTAGGTGGAAATGATCAGCTATTTGGTTTTGAGACCAATCTTCCGGATTATACTTGGGCATTGAATGGTGCAAAAGTTGTTCTGACTATTACTCGTGATAATAAGGATATTAAGTTGAATGCTGATATTACGACGGAAAGTGGAATCTCTTATTATTATAAAGGCACACTTACTGGTGTAATTACAGATGTAACGAATACGATTGGTACTTTCTTGACATTGGACAGTGCTTACCTGACTGATATCACATCGGAAGCTACAAATGGGGAAGATATTAAACCCAGCATAGTGACGGTAGGTGCTACGGATTATTCTACAGGTTGGTGGGGAGCTTTCTCGGATGTGATGACTTTGGATGGTGATGGAGAAATTCATTATAGGTTTATTAATCATACAAAGGGTGAAAATAATGCTCAAAATTGGTATTTAGTGATTTCTAATGGTATACCACTTGGAACGGAGGGATATGTAGAGTATGCAGCAATTCGTTCAGATTGGTATGGATGGTGGGGAGGAAATGGAGATAATTTGATTCAGCGTTTCGCTAATTATAATTGGGATACTTATAAGGTAGATATGCAGGGTGCGATAGTAGAGATATCATTAAAACGTCAAGGAAATATAGCATCTATGAAGGCGGATATTACTACAACTAGTGGCACAAGGTACTGGTATGTGTGTAACCTTTCAAATCTTCCGTTGGCTGGGAGAATAGGAACGTTCTTGACTGTTGAAAATTCATATCTGGATATATATACAGAGGAATCATACACTACTTCAGATGCAACTATTGGTGTAGGGAACAGTGATTGTAATATAGCTTGGTGGGGAATTCATTCTCCAATAAAAACAGCGGTAGGTGATGGATGTAGTTTTGAATATGAATTCATAAATAATCATGGAAGTAATGCAGCTACATGGAATAACTGGGTATTAGTGCTCTCTAATGGTAAATACTCCGGTGAAGCAGGCTATACTGAATATTTTGTTTTGCTTGCGAATAATACAGGATGGAAATTTGGAGAACAGTCCGCATATTTGGGATTAGAAACTAATTTGCCTACAGATGATACGTTCAATGATGTTTTGCATGGTGCAACAGTAAAATTGAAAGTAACCAGAAATGGCACATCTTTGGAAGTAGACGCTACTATTACGGCAACAAATAATGCTGCTTATTATTATAGAGGAACAATCGCGAACGTATTTCCGGATGCAACTTCTACTATCGGCACTTTCTTTACAACAGATATGACTTATCTCCAGATAAAGAGTGCAAAAGCAACTGATGGACAATAATAACTAAAAGTCTAATATATGAATAGAAAGAATAAAGTAAATTCAAAAATATCCGGGAGCATTGTTTTCCGGATATTGTTGACCTTTTGCCTTATTTCCTTTTCTTTGGGAGCATACGCTCAGAAGAAACAAGTGAAAGGTGTTGTAAAAGATCCCTTGGGGGAGACGGTGATTGGTGCCAGTGTTCTGGAAAAAGGAACGACAAATGGTACAGTGACCGATTTTGATGGTAATTTTGTGTTGGAGGTATCGCCCGATGCGATTCTACACGTCAGTTATATCGGTTATCAGACTCAGGATATTCCGGTAAAAGGAAAGGCGATGATTTCGATTACACTGAAAGAAGATACGGAAGTATTGGATGAGGTAGTCGTGGTAGGTTATGGAGCGCAGAAAAAAGAGAGTGTGGTGGGAGCTATCTCACAAGTCTCTTCAAAGGAACTGTTGAAATCACCGGCAGCTAATGTTTCTCAGGCATTGGCAGGTAAGATCTCCGGTGTGATAACTTCACAGACTTCCGGTGCACCGGGAGCTGACGATGCAGATATCTATATTCGTGGTCGGGCTTCATTTGCAGGAGACAATCAGCCGTTGATTCTGGTGGATGGCGTAGAACGTTCATTCTCTCAGATATCACCGGATGATATTGAGTCTATCTCTGTATTGAAAGACGCTTTTGCTACCGCTGTATATGGTGTACGTGGTGCCAACGGTGTTATGCTGATTACAACCAAACGCGGTAAGGAGCAAAAGCCTAAAGTAAGCCTGACAGCCAATTGGCAAATTCAGAGCCCTACGCGCAAAGATACTTATCTGGATTCTTATGATTCTGTTGTACTTTTGGAAGAAGCGCTGGCTAATGATGGAATGGCTTCACAATATTCGGCTTATGACCTGAATATGTACCGGAAATCGAGGGACGGACAGCTAACAGGACTTGACGCCATGCTTTATCCGAATGTGGATTGGTATGATACAGTACTTCGCAGTTCCGCTCCGGCACAACGCTACAATGTAAATATCCAAGGAGGAACGAAGCGTATTCGTTATTTTGCATCTGCCGAATATTACAATCAGCAAGGTTTGTTTAAGAACTTCAGTACTGACGAATATGGAAACAGTTCCAACTCCAGTTATCGTAGATACGCTTTTCGTGGAAATCTGGATTTTCTGGTAACGGACGGCTTGACTTTGTCTGTCAATTTCGGAACACGTTTTGAAGAACGTCGTACACCGAATTCCGACGAGCGGATAGATGGTAGTTACAGTGAAGTTTTCTATCAGATGAATCATACTCCGGGATGGTTGTTCCCGGTTACTTATGCAATTGGAGAAGGAGAAAATGCCCGGACATTGTATGGCGGTAATTCACAAAATCAGAATAATATAGTCGGTCGTTTGGCAGAAGCGGGTTTTACGCGTGCCACAAATACAATCAACGAAACGAATTTCATCGTTGACTATGATATGAGTTGGCTGACACAAGGATTGAAGGTCAGAGGAATGGCGTCATTTGACTATGATGCTTACTATAACCGTAAATTTACTTCTACATTCGCTACTTATGAATTGGCGGATAAGGACAATTATAATTCGTTGGCAGGTTATACGAAATTCAACGATGATACGGAATTGGGATATGCCGGAAATGATCAGACTACAACTTATAAACTCTATATGGAGGTACAGTTGAACTATGCCCGGAAGTTCGGCAAACACGATGTAACAGCAATGGCTCTTTACAATCAGAATGACTATCGTTATCAGGCAGAACTGGCAAAACGTTATCAAGGATTGGTGGGACGTGCCACTTACGGATACGATGACCGTTATCTTGCAGAAGTAAACTTCGGTTACAACGGCTCTGAGAACTTCCGTGAAGGAAAACGTTTCGGTTTCTTTCCTTCTTTCTCTTTAGGATGGCGTATTTCCAACGAGAAATTCATGCAAGGAACTTCTAAATGGTTGAATAACCTTAAACTTCGCGGTTCTTACGGTGAAGTGGGAAATGATGTCTACATGGTGAATGGCGTACAACAGCGATTTCTGTACGAGCCTGTATGGACACAGTTGGCAAATGCATATATGTTTGGTGGCAGCCGTTGGGAAACAGGTATTTACGAGAGTCAGTATCCTAACTATGATGTAACTTGGGAGCGTGCCAAGAAGTACAACGCGGGATTGGAATTCAGTTTATGGAATAATCTGTTGTCCGGTAATATCGACTATTTTTATGAGAGCCGTTCGAATATCCTGACCACTTACCAGTCGCGTCCTCAATGGGTAGGCGTGAATATGGCTGCCGGGAATCTTGGTGAAACCAAAAACTCCGGTTTCGAGTTGGAGTTGAAGCACAACAATCGCATTGGAAAGGACTTTTATTATAATGTAGGTTTCACTTTTTCACATGCCCGCAATGAGATTATCGGTATGGACGAACCGGCGTTGAAGACGGATTACCGTAAACGTGAAGGTCATGCCATCAATCAATACTTCGGTCTGATCTGTGACGGATTTGTCACTTCTGCCGATCTTGCCAATCCAGACTTTCCTCAGTCTACTTATGGGGCAGTCAAAGTGGGTGACTTGAAATATCGTGATATGAATAACGACGGTTTTATTGACGACCGTGATGAGACGTTTATCGGTTATAGCGATATTCCGGAAAATACCTATGCGCTGACATTGGGAGCACAATGGAAAGGTATCGGTTTCAGTGTAATGTTTCAGGGAGTGGATCATGTGTCACGTTTCTATGACGCTGAAGCAATGTATGCCTTTGTCGGTGGCGGTAAAGTGAAAGAGCACCACATCGGACGCTGGAATCCGGCAATGTCCGAAGAATGGAATATGACAAATGCCACTTATCCGTTGCTGCACTATGATGCGAACGGCAATCACAACCAGAGACAAAACTCTTTCTTTCTGAAAAACGGTGCTTTTCTCCGTTTGAAGAATATAGAACTGAGCTATACTTTGCCGCAGGACTGGGTGAAGAAAGCATTTATGTCGGAATGTAGGGTATTCATAAATGCGAATAATCTGATAACTTGGGATCATCTTGATGGTCTGACGGACCCGGAAAGCAACGGATCTAACCGTTATCCGATCATGAAGACGGTGAATTTCGGCGTTAATATTCAATTTTAATTTCTTTGCCTTATGAAAATAAAGAAAACAATCTTATATACATTTCTGGCTACTGCCATAACGGGAGCTTCTTTGACTTCCTGCGAGGATATGTTCGGCGGATTTTTGGATAAACAACCCAGCAACGAGTTGTCGGAAGATGAAGTGTTCAGCTCATGGACCAATACCGAGCAGTTTCATTTTGATACATACAATTTTCTCCGTCACGGTGCGTGTCGTATCAACAGTTCGTGGATGGATGCGGCTACCGATTTGGCACATACCAGCTATTCTTATGGAGGAACGCGTGTCAGCTTCAATATCGGAAATTACTATACCTCCGGAGCTTCCAACGAATTGACGGATACGTGGGAGACTTATTATCGGGGTATCCGCAAATGCAATATGCTGTTGGCACGCATCGATCAAGTTCCTAAGTCATCAGATGATACTCAGGAGAATTATGAGAGAGATTTACGCGTCTATAAAGCGGAAGCCCGTTTTTTCCGTGCCTATTTCCATTGGGAGTTATTCTTGAGATACGGAGCGATTCCCGTTATCACGGAAGTACTCGATCCCGATGGTGATTTGATTACAGATTATAAGGAGCGTCCCACTGTGAAAGAGTTTGTTCAGGATTTCATATTGAAAGAGTTGATTGGTGGTGTGGAAGTTACGAATGGAACTCCCGGCGGCTGTATGCCCGATCTGCTTTCATTGGATGAGGTAAGAAAAGACCTTGCCAATCTAGGTGGACGTATCACTCAACCTGCCGCATTGGCGTTGGCGAGCCGTATTGAGTTGTATATGGCAAGCAAGCGTTTTGCCGGTCAGACCGATGTAACTTGGCAAAATGCGGCCGACCTTGCCAAACTCTTTATCGACAAGTTCGGTAGTGATGGTCAGAAAGACAATAAATACTCTTTGTATCGTGGTACAGGAGATGCGGATATACCGAAATTGAATTATCAGAATGCTATCCTGACTACTGCGACGGATCAGGGAAAGAACCCCGAAATAATCTTCTGGAGAAATGATGCGGTTGCCGGTTGGGCTGCTATTGCAAATGATACTCCGGTGGGAGAGGGAGGAAACGGAGGACTGTGCCCGTCTCAAAATCTGATTGATATGTACGATATGCTGGATGGTTCGTCTCCTTTTACGGAATATGACGAGACCGGTGCTCCGGTTTATGATAAGGCAACATTAAAACCTAGTGGCATTGCTGCAGGAAGCCGTTACAATGACAATAATCCTTGTAGCAGCCGTGACCCGCGTCTGAATGCGTCCATCCTTTATCATGGCTGTACTTGGGGAAGTGGCATTATTGATGTTATCAAAGGTCATCGGGACAATCCGACAGGAAATGCGAATGCTACTCCGACAGGATACTATGTCCGCAAATATATGCCGGAGAATATCTTGACGAACAATCATGCCGGTGTTGAATATAGAAATTGGATTATCTTCCGGTATGCGGAGATTCTGTTGAACTATGCGGAAGCATTGTGTGAGTCAGGTAAGGTTCCCGAAGCCTTGCAGGCTATCCAGCCTTTGCGTGACCGGGTGGGATTAAGTCTGAAATTGACAGAACGTGCTGATTTGAAGGAGCAGGAAGCTGCACTTCATTTTATCCGGAAGGAACGTACAGTGGAGTTGGCTTTTGAGGATCATCGTGCTTGGGATTTGCGTCGTTGGAATGTAGCGGAAAAAGCATTGGCGCGCGATATTTACGGTGTAGAGGTCACTCAGGAAAGAGGTCAACTGAAATATACGCGTAAGGTTGTCGGTAACCGTGTGTTTGAAGAAAAGATGTATCTCTATCCGATACCGGAAGCAGAGGTCTGGAAAACAGGCATTGAGAATAATCCGGGTTGGTAATCAATAAAAGACATAACGAATATGTATAGAATAGTAAACTATAAAAAGATACGTACAGGGTTGCATAGAATGTTGGTCATTACCCTGTTAGGCTCTCTGTCCGCCTTTGCTTGGGCACAGGAATCCATATTGAAGGGTAGGGTAGTCGATGTGGAAGGTAATCCGATTGTGGGGGCTGTTGTCAATGTGCTTGAAGGCAGCCGTGTCGCACTGACTGATAAAGACGGATATTTCAGTCTGAAGAAGGTCGCTCCGGCTGATGAAATCTATGCCTCTTGTGTGGGCTATTTGCCAGCTACTGCCATCGCTGCTTTTGATGGTAACTTTATGATGGTGCTGAAAGATGACCTGGATGTTTATGCGCATACGGCTCCTGTGCCTTTTGGCCGCAAACCGGTGAAGTTTATGACCGAAGCTGTTTCTACCGTCACAGGCGAGGAACTTCAGAAACATCCGGTCACAGTTTTGCAGAATGCGTTTACTTCTACACTCACCGGAGTTGAAACGTATGAAAAGAACTCAGAGCCGGGATGGAGTGAAACATTGTTTTATATTCGCGGTCTTCGTACTATGAACAATAACCTGGCCAATGACGGTCAGATAGCGGAGAAACCCTTGGTCATTGTCGATAATGTAGAGCGCGACTTGTCTTTTCTGGATGCTTATCCCATTGAGTCGATCACGGTATTGAAAGATGCGGCGGCCGCAGCTATTTACGGCATGAAAGGAGCGAATGGGGCTATCATCGTGACAACGAAGCGTGGGGAAGCCGGACGTACAAAGATCGATTTTACCCAAGAGGTAGGTTTTCAGACTCTTTCGGGGCTTCCGGAAAGTCAGAATTCCTATAATTATGCCATGACGAAAAATCAGGCTAACTATTTGGACGGATTGGCACCTGAATTCTCTGCACATGATATCGAGATGTACCGTCGTGTGTCCAATGGAGAAAAGCTGACGGGTATGGAGCAGTACAAATACTTCAATACTAACTGGTATGATACAATGTTGAGGGATGTTGCTCCCCAATATCGAACCAACCTGCAAGTAAGCGGAGGAAACGCCCGTGCACGGTATTATGTATCCTTTTCCTATCTTCGTCAGGAAGGCATGTACGATACCGAATGGACAAATTATAATAACGGTTATAGCACACAGCACGTGTTGAACCGCTATAATCTGCGTTCCAATATCGATATTGACGTGACTAAGTTTCTGAATGTTTCCATGGATTTGGGTGGCCGTATTGATAATATCAGTCAGCCGGGTATTGATACGTATGCTTTGTTTACTTGGGGAGGCGGTGAGAACCTGCCTATCTATCCGGTGTACACACCGAACGGAAGTTTCTTTTTCCCGACAGATAGCGACGCGAAAAACGGAGCTGCCCAGATTGCCGGACGCGGAATTGAGAAAAACCGTCGTCGTAACCTTTATACAACGATTACCGCCAACGGTGATTTAGGTGCATTGGTGGAAGGGCTGAAAGCCAACCTTACTTTTAGTTTTGACTCGTACGAGACGTTCCAACAAGTACAGCGTGCCGATGTGGACGGGTTCTATTACAACTTCCGTGATGAAGTAAACAGTGTAGATGATTACTCGTACAAACGTATGCGTACATCCGTATCTCTACCTAATCCCACGACATCTCCACGTGATTATTACTACAACATAAATCTTAACGGAGGTCTCTCTTATCAGAATGTGTTCAATCGGAAACATTGGCTGGATGCTAAAGCGTTTATCCGTACTTATCAGAATGTGGTACGTGGTCAGTACTCTTCCAACCGTTATTTGTCATATAATGCACAAGCCACATACGTTTATGATAACCGTTACATCCTGTCCGGAAATCTCTCCTATATGGGATGTGATAATTTTGCTCCGGGCAACCGTTATGGATTGTTTCCGGGTGGTTCTGCCGGATGGATTCTATCGGAAGAGCCTTGGTTCAAGAATGATGCGGTGAAGTTATTGAAGTTCCGTCTTTCTTACGGCCGGGCGGGTATGTCGAATATCTATACTGCCAGTGACGGAGGAGTGCCTGCCGTACGCTATCCTTATCAAGGTGCTTATGCACAAGGAGGTGGCTATAGCTTCGGAACGGGACAAGCATACGATGAAGGTGTTTATGAATCATTGGTAGGTAACAGGAATATCAAATGGGAAATATCTGATATGGTAAACTTCGGAGTTGATTTTGATCTTTGGAATAAGAAGTTGTATGGGCAGATTGATGTGTTCAAAGAATGGCGTTCCAATATTCTCATTACCCGTTCTACTACTCCGACCGGTATGTTTGGTGTTGCCGTTCCGCAGGATTCCTATGGAAAAGCGGAAACGAAAGGTGTGGAGATTACTTTGGGGCATACGAATAAGATAGGTGATTTAACTTACCATATTCAAGGTATGTTGACTTGGAACACGAATAAGATTACCGATATGGATGAAACGGCGGTGGATTATGGTTATCAACGGAAAACCGGAAATCGCATCAACCAAAGCCAGTTGTTGCAATGGGAACAGTGGGCAAGTGATCCGAGTTTGATTCCGACTTCCCATCAGGACGCCATTGATCATCCTGAGAAGTATCCGTATCATTCCGCCGGTGTGTACAAATTGGGTAATGCTGTGTTCAAGGATGTGAACGGTGACCGCATCATTGATACTTATGATAAAATGCCGATGGGGTATACTAAGATTCCGGAATTGATTCCGACTTTGAATGTAGGTTTCGAATGGAAGGGATTTGATGCGCGCGCTGTATTTACGGCATATCTGAACCGTACGATCGGATGTCGTGAGAATATGGATAACGGATTTGGCTGGGGAGGAACTTCTACTCATGCTGTAACTTCCACATGGGGATATTATACCGATGATCCGACAGATCCGAGAAATATTAATGCAAAATATCCTCGTCTGTCCAATTCGTTCAGCAACATCGACCGTAACTATCCGTACAATGAGTCGGATATCTGGGTAGTCAATGGAGATTTTCTGTCTTTGCGCAATGTTGAGGTTGGTTATTCTCTGCCAAAACAGTGGATAGCAAAGGCGAATCTGACCAAATGCCGTATTTACTTCAGCGGCTATAATCTGTGTAGCTGGAGTCATCTGCCGGACGGTTTCGATCCGGAGAACCCTACCAATTATATTTGGGCTTATCCGAAGACTAAATCGTTCACTTTTGGTATTAATGTTGGATTTTAAAACGTGTATCGTATGAAAATTAGAAAATATATATCACACATCATGACGGGGATGTTGTTGCTTTCGGGAACGGCTTGTAGTGACTTCCTCGATAAAGAATATGACGCTACCCTGACTGTGGACAAAGTGTTTAATAACGAAACATTGAGCCGTCAGTTTCTGAGTAACATTTATGCCAGTCTGCCCGACGGACTGGCTCCGTTCACGGATGCACAGTTCCTTGATGCGTCCAGAGATTGTATGACGGACAATGCGACGTCCTATTGGGGATTACACTATTATACTAAAATAGCTACTGACTCTTACACTGCCAAAGACCATCCATTGTTGGGGCAGTGGAACGTAAACTTCGCCGGCATCCGTAAGTGCAACACATTTCTGAAGAATCTGAAAGCTGAGGTTGTAGGCAACAGTGATTTGGATGGTGACGACAATCATTTGTACGACCGTTACTGTAATGAGGCTATTCTGCTTCGTGCCATTTTTCATTTCGATTTGGTATGCTGGTTTGGTGATATGTTGATTGTGGCGGAAGATGAGAACGGAGAACCGATAATATTCGATAAAGACGATTATGGGGTGATGAACCAACCCCGTAAACCGGCAGCCGATGTGTTGCAGTGGGTGGCGGATCAGTGTGATCTGGTAAAAGATGAACTCCCCTTCCGTTACAGTGACGAATCGGTGAATTGGGGGCGTGTCAACGGTGCCACTGCCTATGCGCTGAAATCGAGAGCATTGTTGTACAAAGCTTCCAAACTGAATAACCCGGAAGGAAAAACGGCTTGGTGGAAAGAAGCTGCCGATGCGGCAGTGGATTTTATGACTAGAAATACCCAACAGTCCATTCCTTATGCTTTATATGCCTCTGATGCGGCTGATAATGCATATTATGCCGGTTCCGTAGCCAATCCGGTCAACAATAATGAAATCATTCTTTCCCGATCTCTTTGGTGGACAAACCGTATCGAGCAGGTCTTTCTGCCCGTTGGGTTCACGGGAAGTTTTTCAGGAACGGGGCGTACCAATCCTACGCAGAATTTTGTAGATTGTTTTGAAATGGCAAATGGTAAACGGATCGATGAAGGTGGTTCCAAATATGATGAAGATAATCCGTATGCTAACCGTGACCCGCGTCTGGATCAGATTGTATTCCATCAAGGCTCTGTTTGGGGAAATGAAAATGACAACGAGAGTCGGCAGGTAGATGTACGTACAGTGGGCGGAGCGGATTATGCAGCGTCTCTAGGAGGAACTTGTACCGGATACTATGTCAAAAAGTTTGTGAATAATATATCTTGCCAGAATCCGATTAATTATCCTCATTCGTGGACTATCTTCCGTTATTCGGAAATACTGCTGAATGCAGCCGAAGCTTATTGTGAGATGCACGAATTGGCTAAGGCGGAAGGATATGTAAATGAAATCAGACAACGTGTCGGTATGCCCGATTATGACGGTTACGACCAAACGGAATTGCGTAAGAGAATCCGTAATGAACGTCGTATCGAGCTGAGTTTTGAAGATCATCGTATGTTCGACTTGCGTCGTTGGAGGGCTTATGACGGAGTGACTGCCGAAAATGAATTGAATAAACCCCGCTATGAGCAGCTGCTCAATTTGTATGGGGTAGAAGTGAGCGGCACTTTACCGGAGCCTGTATATACTTATGGTCCTGCCCGTGCGGCACAGAATGGCGGTCAGATTGAGACACGTGTATTCAATGTCCCGAAAAACTATTACTTCCCGATACCCGATGCAGATGTGAAGATGGCACCGGCATTGGGACAGAATCCGGGATGGTCTGTAGAAAGCTCATCTAATAATTGAAAACGAATAAAAATGTGAATTCATTATGAAAAATATATTGAATATTTTAAGTTTCGTTTGTATGTTCTCATGTGGGGCGTGCAGCGATGATGATAAAGCCTTGGGAGGCAATACAGATGGCATTACCGTAGGCAATGTTACGGTTCCCGATGTCACCTATTATTCGGCGAAGTTGAAAGTGAAAATTGAGGGTTCTTCTACTTCCATTCTGAAGAAAGGGTTCTGTTATAGTACGGTTCCTACTCCCGACCTCCGGGATAATTTGTTGGAAGTGCAGGGGGAGAGCACTGCATTAGAATCCGAACTGACAGGGCTGGAAGAACAAACTACTTATTATGTACGTGCGTTTGCTACGGCATATAGTGGGGAACCTGTTTATTCGGAAGAGGCTTCTTTTACGACACAAGGTTCTACTGCTGCGGATAAGCTGGCGGATTACGTTGCTCCCGATTATGATGACGACTATACGAATATTTCATCTTGGACACAACGTTCCCGTTGGAATCTGGCAAATGTTCATGACCCTACGGTTATGAAAGCCGGTGACGGATATTATTATATGTATCAGACTGACGCTTCTTACGGAAATGCGCACGCTGCTCACGGTCACTTCCATGCCCGCCGTTCTAAAGACCTTGTCAATTGGGAATATATGGGCGCTACAATGAATGCCGCTCCTTCTTGGGTTTTGGAGAAGCTGAATGCCTATCGGGAGCAGATGGGGCTTGATCCTGTCACGCAACCGCAGTATGGTTTCTGGGCGCCTGTGGTCAGAAATATGGGAAATGGAGTTTACCGGATGTATTACAGTATTGTGATAGATAATTTTATAGCCAACGGTCGTCCTAGCGTAGAAGCTAACAAAGATGGTTCATGGGGCGAACGTGCTTTTATCGGGCTGATGGAAACTCGTGATCCGGCTTCTAATGTATGGGAAGATAAGGGAATGGTGGTTTGCTCCTCCTCAGATAAGGCGATGGATGATTATTGGGGCAATAATGGCGACTATCAGAATGCTTATTTTTATTTTAATGCTATCGACCCCACTTACATTGTTGATACAGCCGGAACCCATTGGCTGATTTACGGTTCATGGCATAGCGGTATCGCAGCAGTAAAGGTAAACCCGGAAACAGGCAAGGTAGATGCTTTGGAAGGAGCGAATCCCCCTGCACCTTGGGCGTTGTCCGGACAATATACGGTAAACAACTATGGCAAGCGCATAGCTTCGAGAGCGCCGAACAACCGTTGGCAGGGTTCTGAAGGACCGGAGATTGTCAAGAGAGGGGACTATTACTATCTGTTTTTGGCTTATGGTGCTTTGGATGTGGAATATAATACGCGCGTTGTCCGTTCCAAGAATCCTGATGGTCCTTATAAGGATATCACGGGGACAGAAGTGACAAATGGTAAGGAGGCTTATCCAGTAGTGACCCATCCATACAAATTTGATAATAGTTATGGTTGGGTAGGTATTTCTCACTGCGCTATTTTTGATGATGGACAGGATAATTGGTTTTATTCTTCTCAAGGACGTTTGCCCAAAGACATTCCCGGTATAAATTCTTCCAACGCTGTGATGATGGGACACGTTCGCAGTATCCGTTGGACAATGGGAGAGAAAAATGATGCGATGAATGATTGGCCTGTCGTCATGCCGGAACGTTATGGAAATGTTCCTCAAGACTTAACGATATCAGAAGAAGAATTGATCGGTGATTGGGAATTTATGCAGTTGGATGGAAATCATAACGGTCAGCAATTCACTTCTCTGACTTTAACGTTAGGTGCGAATCATAAATTGACCACAAGTACAGGTTTTTGGAAAAATATGTCATGGACGTATGATGCATCACAACAAATATTGTCATTGAATGATGGTAATATTCGGATTTATTTGCAGCGTGAAGTCGATTGGGAAGCAACTCCCCGTATAGCGACTGTTGTAGGTGCCGGTTATTACAAAGATTCAAGCGGCAATTGGAAAACAAACTGGATGAAGAGGCTTAAGTAAGCTCAGAAAGTAAGATTGGAAAAAATAGAATGAAGGTGTGTCATAATGAATAATAATTTGCGTTAATCCGCGTTTTGGCACACTTTCATCTTATTTTTTTATTCTTCATGATTCATCAACCCGCTCGGCGTCACATTGAACTGTTTCGTGAAGCACCGTGTGAAGTACTTCGGATCATTGAATCCTACCTCGTAGGCAACTTCCGCAATATTCATATTCTTGGTTTCTCTGTTTTTCAGAATCAGCTCCCTTGCTATGTTCAGACGATAATTCCGTATGAACTGTCCGGCAGACTGGCCGATGAGGCTCTGCAACTTTTTATTCATCAGACTTTTGCTTACGCCTACCGCTTCGCAGAAATCGCTGACCTCAAAATATGAGTTTTTATAGTTTTCTTTGATAACCTCCATTACCTGGTTCAGGAATTTCTTATCGCCGGACTCCTCTTCCATATTCAGTACATCCACATCCATATCCAGCGTAAACTTACGCTGATACCGTTTCCGGTTTTCCAGAATGTTCTGAATGCGTGTAAGCAACAACGTTTCGTCAAAAGGTTTCAACAGATACTCGTCCACACCCATACGATAACTTTCCAGTCTTGCCTCCTGTGAGGTCTTGGCCGTCAGCATGAGGAAAGGTATATGCGAAATGGCAAATGTCTCCTTTACCCGTCGCGAAAGCTCGATACCGTCCATGACAGGCATCATCAGATCACTGATAATGAAATCTACCGGATTGCTGCTGAGAATATGCAAAGCCTCTTCTCCGTTCGCGGCTTCCAGTACATGATATTGTTCGCGGAGGATGGAACGTATATAGCCCCTCATATCCGGATTATCCTCCACAATCAGAATCGTCAGAGCCTCTTTCTCTTTGGGAGTGTCGGAAGATTGCACAGGAGCCGTTTCCGCATCGTTATGATCGATAATGATTGTCTTGCCATCCGGCTCGCTTTCCTGCTGCAAGGGGAGAAGAATGCGGAACGAACAACCGGCATGACGGTTATTGAGAGCCTTTATCTCCCCGCCGTGCATCTGTACGATCCGTTTGCAGAGATAAAGTCCGATACCTGTACCTGCCTGACCGTAGACCGGATATTTTACTTGGTTCTGTGATTGGTAGAACCGATTGAAAATTCGGTTAAGATCCTCCTCCGGTATACCCGCCCCCGTATCCTTTACGCAGATATATATTTTCTTCTGTCCGTCTGCCGCAGTGAGCGCAGAAATATAAAGTGATACCGTTCCTCCGTTCGGTGTAAACTTGATGGCATTGCTCAACAGGTTCGTTATCACTTTGTGCATCGCCTCTTCGTCATACAGAATCTCCGGCGTTTCCATTCGGTAGTAACGTCTCAACACTATATTCCGTTCTCCTGCGAATACCTCGAAAGGAGTAACCAGTGAATCTATGAATTTAAGGAAATTTCCCCGTGTCTTTACAATCTCCAGTTTCCCGGATTCCACTTTCCGAAAGTCCATAAGCTGATTGACCAGGGATAATAAATATTTGGAGTTGCGTTCCACAAAATTCAACTGCTCGATTACCTGCGGATTATAACTCAACTTTAATGCACGCTCGATCGGTCCGATAATCAATGTGATCGGAGTACGGAACTCGTGAGTGATATTGGTAAAGAAGGAAATCTTATCCAGTGTCAGCTCCTGCACCTTGCGCGACATACGGACAAGCTGCGCTTTCTGCCTGGTGATTTTCTCATTCTGCTGTGTCAGCATCCGATTCTGCCGTGAAAGTTCTTCCGTCTGATTTTCCAGAAGCTGCTTTTGTTGTTCCAACTCGTGGGTACGTTCTTCCACAGTGCGATGCAGATACTCTTTCTGACGTTTCAATGTACGGATTCTCCATTGATAGAATTGCCATGTTCCTATGACGATGAGGACGATGACAGACAGGATAAACCAGACACTCTTATAGAAGTAAGGAACAATTGTTATTTTCAGCTCCGTGATGTTCGCTCCCTCACTTTCTCCGTCGGGTGTGTACTTTACCTGCAACGTATACTTTCCCGGAGGCAGATTGGTGTAGCTGGCAAAGCGGCGGTTGCCGGGCACCTGTACCCATTTATCGTCGAATCCCACCAGCCGGTAACTGTAAACCGCCGCATTGCCCGATTCAAAGTTAAGTGCGGAGAACTCCAGAGAAAAGGATTTTTCTTTCTCATGTAGCTTTAACTCCGTAGTAGTAGCAATATTCTGCGGTAAATATTCATTTCCGGGCAGTATCTCCTCATTACCTATTCTCAGACGGGTAAAGCGTACTTTGACGGGAGTTACGGGCATGGATGGACGATTGTTCTCAATGGCAACCAACCCGCCTACGCTGCCGAAATATAGCAAGTCGTGTGATGAACGGCAGGAAGCATTCCAATAAAACTGGGTATCGATCAAACCGTCATATTTCGTGTAATTGATAAAACGGTTTTCTACCGGGTGATAGCAGGATAAACCATAGTTGGTTCCTATCCATATATTTCCGTTATTGTCTTCCAATATTCCCCGCACACTGTTATTGGGCAGTCCGTGTGTCGTATTATAGGAGACGAATTTTTCTTTCCCTTCTGGGTCGATGATCCGTTTATAAATGCCGAACCCGTTACTTCCCAGCCACAAAGTGCCGTCCTTTGCTTCGTAAAAACAAGTGATTTTCTCTATCAGACGGGAGTCCGGGTCGTCCAGTTTATAATTCAAATGTCTGTATTGGAATTCTCCTTCTGCCGACCGGGAGTGAAGGTCGACAATATAAACTCCTTCCAGACAGCCTATCCACAACTTGCCATCCCTGTCGATGATGGAACCGATGCAGCCGTGTACATTTGCGGCAGCCTGCCCGGCTAGAGGAGAAACAAGTTTTTCCTTCGCTATGTCATAAAAATAAAGACCTTGGTTGGCGCCTATCCATACTCCGTTATTAATCGAATCGTAGGCTAGTGCGCCAATAAAGTCGACAGGAAGCCCGTTGCTGGTCTGTGAGGAAATCACCTTCTGTACAGATTGTGGCGTTTTCAGGTCAAGCCAATTGATGCCACCTCCCCAGGTTCCAACCCAGAGACGGTTGTTCCGGTCGGCTGTCAATGCACTGACGGAGTTATGGCTCAATCCCCCGCGTTCACGTGTATAGTGAGTGAAACGTTCGCTGCCCGGTTCCTTCCTGTTCAGTCCGCCTTCTACCGTTCCCACCCATAAAGTACCATACTTGTCTTCATAAACGGCATTTACCGGATTGCAAGAGAGACTTGACAAGTTCTCTTTATCATGCCGGTAGCTGCGTATGGACAACCGTCTGGGATTCAATAGGTTGATTCCTCCGGTTTCCGTGCCGAACCATATATGGTCTTCCTCCGCCAGTATGCAATTGATAAAATTACTGTTTAGCGAATTGGAATCGTTTCCCGGAAGATCATAGGCGATACGTTCGAAGTCATCCGTTATCGGATTGTAAATGTTGATTCCACGAAGGGTTGCCACCAGCAGTTGCTTGTCGTTAGTGATGGCCAGATCCGTCAGATAATTCTGGGAAAGGGAATAGGGATTGGTTGAATCGTGTTGATACTGTTTCACTACATTTCCGTTTTTGTTATAACGGAACAATCCCCGATCGGTGGAAATCCATACCTCGTTTTCTTTCATAAGGAAATCGGAAATATACGTTCCCGCTTCAAAAGTAAGACATTCGGCGATAGCGCCCATTGTCAGTTCTCCTTGTTGGTTCAAGGATATCTTGTGTATTTTCCCATTGACTCCCATCCATATATTTCCGTCTTCATCAATATCCTGCAAAGCAATGTCGGGTCCATTCGGAACGACGGGGCTAAGTGTGGAAATCATTTTCACTTCTCCTTTTTCGTTGAACTCGATGCGGTGCAGCTCGTTGGCGCAATGCAGCCAGATACATCCTTGACTGTCTGTGATGACATGGGTGGCCGGTGATTTCAGAATCTTAAAAAGTATCCCCTGAGGATTGCGGGGAATGACAGGCTTTAGCGTAGACAAGTCAATGATATCCGTACCTCCTTCGGAGATAATCCAAAGGCGTTGGAATGCGTCTTCACACACTTTGCGGATGAAGTTACTCTTCAGCTTACAATGGGAAGTGCTCGCGTTGTAATGGACGAACTCATAACCATCGAAACGTGAGAGCCCTCCTCCGGCAGTGGATATCCAGAGAAAACCACGACTGTCCTTATACACATCGTCGATGAAGTTATGAGGCAATCCTTCGTTCATGGTGATATAAGTGATATTGTATCGGTCGGCAAAACGTTCCTGTGCTTGTGTCCGGTTTTGACCTGTTATCCAGAGAACAGGATAGATAAAAAACAATATGAATAGGTGTTTTTTCATATAAGTACGTATTAATAGGAGCAAAGTTAAAAGATAATCTCAAATCGAGAAAACAGAAGGGGGCTTCTTTTCAGCAGATTGCAGTATTGTCCACCAATCGTGTTCGTATGTCCACCTGTGATTAGTGTAACGGGGCGTATTTTTGTACCATGATTGATGAACAAATACACTGATGTTATGAAAAACTTGTTTTTGCCCGTTTTTTTATTAGCAGGCAGCCTGTTCGCAAGCTGTACCACTGCTGTATTTAAACCGGCCCCTTCTGCGAATCCTTGGGATGACAACTATTTATCCGTAGCTAAGATGGAAGACTACCGCCAATGGGGAACATACAATGTGCACGATCCGTCCTGCCGTAAGCTGGGCGATTATTACTATATGTATTCTACAGACGCTATTTTCGGTGAGAACCGTCGCGAAGCTCAAGAAAAGGGAGTACCTTTGGGATACATCCAGATACGTCGTTCCAAAGATCTGGTACATTGGGAATTTCTAGGGTGGGCTTTCCCTGAGATACCCGGAGAAGCGGTTGAATGGGTACAAACTCATGCAGGCGGACAGGGGGCCACCAATATATGGGCACCCTATATTATCCCTTATAAAGACAAATACCGTCTGTATTACTGTGTGTCTGCATTCGGACGTAAAACATCCTATATCGGCCTGGCTGAATCCGCTTCGCCCGAAGGTCCTTGGACACAGGTCGGATGTGTTGTCAGAACAGATGATTCCACTGCCATGAATGCTATTGATCCGAGTGTGATTGTTGACGATGCCACCGGCAAATGGTGGATGCACTACGGTTCCTTTTTTGGAGGGCTCTATTGTGTCGAACTGAATCCCGAAACCGGATTGACTGTAAACGAAGGTGACTTAGGGCATTTGACAGCCCGCCGCGCCCATTATCGGAAAGATAATCTGGAAGCGCCGGAGATTATCTATCATCCCGGTTTGAAGCAGTATTATCTGTTCACTTCATACGACCCTTTGATGACGACATACAATTTGCGTGTCAGCCGTTCGGAGGCTGCCGAAGGTCCTTTTACCGATTATTTTGGTAAAGCAGTGAAGGATACGACCAACAATTTTCCGATACTGACAGCACCTTATCGTTTTGAGAATCATCCCGGATGGGCGGGAACGGCTCATTGCGGAGTCTTCTCCGATGGGGAAGGAAATTACTATCTGGCACATCAGGGACGCCTCTCTCCGCAGAATCAGTTGATGGTGCTGCATTTACGCCAGTTGTTCTTTACTCCGGAAGGTTGGCCGGTCGTTTCTCCCGAAAGGTATGCAGGTACACCGTCACGTCGCTTCACCGAAGCCGATCTGGCAGGGGAGTGGGAGATCATACGGGTACAGGAACCGAGGTATGAGCGTCAGTTGGAAGCCGGACAGATTCTATGGGGAGAAGGCGAACTGAAAGAAGAGGAGTGGAATCTTTCTTCCCGCTTCCATTTATTGAAAGACGGTACTTGCAACGGTGAAATGGTTGATGTGGAGGGAAAGTTTGTCCTTGCAAGCGGGAAGTGGTCTTTTTTGACCGAAAACCATCTGTTAATGCTTGATTTGGGTACGGAGAAGATAGAGAATCTGATTATCTTTGCAGGACACGACTGGGAGAATGAGACGGAAACCATTCTCTTTACCGGACTCGATAGTCAGGGACGTTCTGTCTGGGGAAAAAGAATAGAATAACTATATAATTTTTTATTGAAAACCATGAGAAGATACACAAATTTATTGGCTGTAGTGGCCTTATCTGCCGGAATGGCACTTCATGCGCAAACCAATGAAATGGTGATACAGACAAAGAAACTGGGAGCGGAAATCCAGCCTACCATGTACGGACTCTTTTTTGAGGACATCAACTATGCGGCCGACGGTGGCTTGTACGCCGAACTGGTGAAGAACCGTTCGTTTGAGTTTCCGCAGAACCTGATGGGATGGAAAACTTACGGTAAAGTAACTTTGATGGACGACGGTCCTTTTGAACGGAATCCGCATTATGTGCGTCTTTCCAATCCGGGACATGCCCATAAACATACCGGACTGGATAACGAAGGCTTCTTCGGTATCGGTGTCCGAAAAGGGGAGGAGTATCGTTTCTCTGTTTGGGCACGTCTGCCGCAGGGGAACGGAAAAGAAACATTGCGGATTGAATTGGTGGATACCAAGTCTATGGGCGAACATCAGGCGTTTGCCACCGCTGACTTGACAGTCGATTCGAAAGAATGGAAGAAGTACCAGCTGATCTTGAAGCCGGGTATGACCCAGCCGAAATCGACACTTCGTATTTTCCTTACTTCCAAAGGAACAGTGGACTTGGAGCATATCTCTCTCTTCCCGGTCGATACGTGGAAAGGACATGAAAATGGACTTCGCAAGGACTTGGCACAGGCTTTGGCTGATATCCATCCGGGAGTCTTCCGTTTTCCCGGTGGTTGCATTGTAGAAGGTACTGATTTGAATACCCGTTATGATTGGAAGAAATCGGTGGGTCCGGTAGAAAACCGACCTTTGAACGAGAACCGTTGGCAGTACACTTTTACCCATCGTTTCTATCCGGATTATTATCAGAGTTACGGATTGGGATTCTATGAATACTTCCTGTTATCGGAAGAAATGGGTGCCGAACCGCTTCCTATTTTGAATTGCGGTCTTTCCTGTCAATACCAGAATAACGATCCGAAAGCGCACGTTGCCGTTTGCGATTTGGACGGTTATATTCAGGATGCACTCGATCTGATTGAGTTCGCCAATGGTGATGTGAACTCTACATGGGGAAAGGTGCGTGCCGATATGGGACATCCTGCTCCTTTCAACCTGAAATTTATCGGTATCGGTAACGAGCAATGGGGAAAAGAATATCCGGAACGTCTTGAACCGTTTATCAAGGCTATTCGTAAGGCTTATCCGGATATGAAGATTGTAGGTAGTTCCGGCCCTAATTCCGAAGGAAAAGAATTTGATTATCTGTGGCCTGAAATGAAACGCTTGAAAGCTGATTTGGTAGACGAGCACTTCTATCGTCCTGAAAGCTGGTTTTTGGCTCAAGGTGCGCGTTATGATAATTACGACCGCAAAGGTCCGAAAGTCTTTGCCGGTGAATATGCTTGTCACGGTAAAGGCAAGAAATGGAATCATTTCCACGCTGCCTTGCTCGAGGCTGCCTTTATGACCGGTCTGGAACGTAATGCCGATATTGTCCACATGGCTACATATGCTCCGCTTTTCGCTCATGTGGAAGGATGGCAATGGCGTCCGGACATGATCTGGTTCGACAATCTGAATTCCGTACGCACTGTAAGCTACTATGTGCAACAGTTGTTTGCCCATAATAAGGGGACCAATGTTCTTCCGCTTACCATGAACAAGAGAAATGTGACGGGAGCTGAAGGACAGAACGGGCTTTTCGCCAGTGCGGTGTACGACAAGAATAAGAATGAGCTTATCGTAAAAGTAGCCAATACTTCCGATACGGCTCAACCGGTTTCGTTGAAATTTGAAGGCTTGAAGAAACAAGACGTATTATCTGACGGCCGTTGCATCAAGCTTCGCTCACTTGATTTGGACAAGGATAATACGCTTGAACAGCCTTTTGCCATCACTCCGAAGGAAACGCCCGTGTCTATTCAGGGGCATGTGTTTACTGCCGAACTGGAGCCGAACACATTCGCTGTTTATAAATTTACGAAGAAATAAAGGATAACATGATTCGTTTTAATAAAGCAAGGTTAGTTGGGGTTAGATTAGTTGTTTTATCATTTGTGCTGGCAGCCTTTACCGGGCTGTCGGCGCAGAATGATACTACGTTTGTTGCGAATGGAAACCCCATTATAAAATATAAGTATGTAGGTGATCCCGCTGCTATGGTACATGATGGGAAAGTGTATATTTATGGCGGACACGATGAGTGTCCTCCTCCCAATGAGCATTATTTAATCAATGAGTGGTGTGTCTTTTCTTCTCCCGACTTGAAGACATGGACGGAGCATCCCGTTCCTTTGAAAGCGAAAGATTTCAGTTGGGCAAAGGGGGAAGCATGGGCAAGTCAGGTCATTGAACGGGACGGTAAGTTTTACTGGTATGTGACGGTGGAACATAAGACGATTCCCGGAAAGTCAATCGGTGTGGCTGTGTCGGATTCGCCTGTCGGACCTTTCAAGGATGCTCGCGGTTCAGCTTTGATAACCAATGATATGACGACAGAATATACCAAGATTGCTTGGGATGATATTGATCCTACTGTTTTCATTGATGATGACGGACAGGCATATCTATGTTGGGGAAATACGCAGTGTTATTATGCGCGACTGAAAAAGAACATGATCGAGCTTGACGGTCCGATTATGCCTATTAATCTGCCCCGTTATACGGAAGCTCCCTGGATACATAAGCGCGGGGATTGGTATTACCTCTCATACGCTTCCGAATTTCCAGAAAAGATGTGTTATGCGATGAGCCGCAATATCAACGGACCTTGGGAATATAAAGGCCTCCTGAATGAACTTGCCGGTAACTGTAATACCAACCACCAGGCTATCATCGAATTCAAAGGAGACTGGTACATGGTTTACCACAACGGCGCTATCAATCCTTTCGGTGGCAGTTTCCGCCGTTCTGTCTGTATCGATCGTTTGTTTTACAATGAAGACGGTACAATCAAAAGGATGCAGATGACAACGGAAGGGGTGCGGTAAAAAATATAATACTTATTGCCATATAGTTATAAGTTAGGGTGTTTTATAACAATTTCTCGGGATGTGTTAATTCTTCTACCAATTCATATACTGTAGTGCAAGGCTTATGCGATGCATAGTCTGTTCCGGAAAAGGATTCTCTTAGACGTTGGGCATATTTTATAGCTAATGATTCGTTACCTATACGCTGCAATATGTCAAATGTTTCTGGGGATTTCTTTTTATATCGATAACTTGTGTCATTCGTCTTATTTTGGACTTCTCTTTCTATTTTTTCAATATATTGAGCCCGAGATATGCCGGTATCCAAATATTGAAAGTGTAGATAATACCATAGTTCGAAAGATTCATTAGACCATGCACAAAGAATATGATTTTTGTGTGCAAGTCTTATTGCATCATTGAAATCGTTGAAATCATCTTTGTCAAAAACAGCCCATACTCGGTCAAACTCTTTATTTGATTTGTTGCGGATAGCCATAGTCTCTTTGATCAGACTAACTGTTCCCTGTCCCTTTCCTTCGATTGTTACTTCACGAATATCTGAATAACGGTCTTTTATCAAGGCCTTGAAATAGTTCGGCTCGGTTCTTTCACCTTCGCATACGATCAGGAAACTGACAGATACATTACGTACTGCTATTTTTCTTCTTTTATCTAACTTCGCCTGTCTCTGTGCTTTTTTAATTTCCTCAAACCGATGTTTCGGCAGTAATTTACTCATAGTATGTCAATCTTTAATATAGGGGATTGCTCCGTAACGTCCGTTAATATAATCTTTTTCAAAGCTCCGGTCTTTCCTTATTTTATTTCCTTCCGGCTCTCTGAATTCTGCTAATGAATAGAGATCGGTAGCTTCTGAATGATCTTTTTCAGTAAACCAAATCTGATCTCTACGGAATGTTTTTACGTTCAATAAATTAGTGTCGTGAGTCGCAAAAATCAGTTGAGCTCCCTTAGGATTCGTCTTCGGGTTATTGAAAAGTTTAATTATATGTTGGGTTAGCAACGGATGAAGCTTGGAATCAAGTTCATCCACAATTAACGGATAACCAAAATCCAATTGACCGATAACTAAAGCCGCTAAGTCAAATAATTTATTAGTTCCTGATGACTCATGTTCTTTCATCGAAAAACGGGTTTCTCCGATAATTTCTCCTTCATCATTGTATAAATGATGTATCGTGTATGCTTTGATCTCCTCAGCTAGTTTCTCATCTTTAGGAATTTCAAACTTGGTAAATCCTACATTCATTGAATTTAGAAAACCTTGTACTTTTTGTTGAAATTCGAGACTAAATGTTGCTTGGGTACATAATTTATTTGTAAAGGTAGACAAAGACTCATGATTAATGCCTGATATTATTGCAATACTATTGATTGCGGAAATAATGTTACCGGCTATTTCACCGTTGAATGAATCGACAGTTGATAAAAACAATCCGTTATCACGCACCTTTTCTTCCAGTCCTACTCCTTCACTGTATTCATCTCCTATTCCTATTCCTTCTTCTATCCGGCCGAATAGGCATATTTCTTTTTTGTTTTTCCCTTTCTTTACATATAACCATTCTTCATATACTTTTTGGTTATCTGCGGTGAAACCATACGTGTATATTTGTTTGTTTATAAGCAGTTCAATTTCAAAATATGAAGGTTCCTGCACAGTATGTGGATTTAATAGAAAGGGGGTGATATTTAATTTATCAGTAGAGTTCAACTTGGAAGATGTACTGATGATTTCTCTGAATTTTCTAATCGCTTTCAATAGATTACTTTTTCCACTGGAGTTGGCTCCATAAATAACGGCCGATGGAAGCAATTTATAACCGTCTCTTTCTATAATCGATTCATTCAATTCTTTAATAGCGGTAGCTTCCATGCTCAAAACTTTTTTGTCTCTGAACGAACGATAGTTACCTACTGTAAAATTGATTATCATATTGCTTTATATTAAATTATCTATTCTATAGAACATGGCAAAGATACGAATAGTTTTATATATTCTTCCAAAAATGAGAAATTTTCTCGTTTTTGGAATGATGTGGCAGTCATAAATGATTTTTGGTATATAAAAGGGCGACTTTCCATTACGGAAAGCCGCCCTACTTAATTATCTGATACAACCGGATGGTCTTTTATTCCAATCTACGAGAACCGTCACCGATTACTACATCATACACTTTCGGGCTTCTGCCGAATTTAGCTTTGAACGCAGCTTTGGTCTTTTCAACGAAGTTGTCATACAATTCGTTCTTGACAAGGTTGATTGTACAACCACCGAAACCGCCACCCATAACACGTGAACCGGTTACGCCATATTCTTTAGCGCAGTCGTTCAGGAAGTCGAGTTCTTCGCAGCTTACTTCGTACAGCTTGCTCATGCCGTGATGAGTTTCGTACATCTTCTTACCTACAGTTTCGTAATCATCTTTTTCCAAAGCATCGCAAACGTCCAATACACGTTGGATTTCCTCGATTACGTATTCTGCACGCATATAGTCTTCGGCACTGATTTCAGCTTTAGCCTCTTCCAACATCTCCATCGTACAGTCACGCAGGAATTCTACGTGCGGATGTTTCTTCTGGATAGCAGCAACGGCAGCTTCACAACTTTGGCGGCGCTTGTTGTAAGCGGAAGAAGCCAATTCGTGCTTGACAACTGAATCCATCAACACCAGACGGTAACCTTCCGGATGGAACGGGAAATACTGATATTCCAATGAACGGCAATCCAGACGGATCAAGCTGCCGGCTTTACCGAATACGGAAGCGAATTGGTCCATGATACCGCAGTTCACGCCACAATAATTATGCTCTGTAGCCTGACCTACCTTAGCCAATTCAAATTTATCTATCTTGTTGTCACCGAACAATTCGTTCAATGCGAAAGCGTATGTACTTTCCAAAGCGGCAGAAGAAGACATACCTGCACCTAGAGGCACATCACCTGCGAAAGCCGTATTGAATCCTTTCACGTCAACGCCACGTTTGATCATTTCACGGCAAACACCGAAAATATATCTTGCCCAACTTGCACGGGGAGCATCTTCCTCGTTCAAGCCGAATTCTACATAATCTTTCAAGTCGATAGAGTACGCTCTTACTTTGTCAGTACCGTTCGGTTTGATTTCTGCAATCATACCTTTGTCTACTGCACCCGGAAAAACGAATCCGCCATTGTAGTCGGTATGCTCACCGATCAAGTTGATACGGCCCGGAGAAGCATATAAAAAACCTGTAGTTCCGTCAAAGTGTTTGATAAAGCGACTTCTTACATATTCTGTATCCATGATATTGATATTTTAAAGATGAATAAATTAGTATATTATTATTCCACAGGAATATCTTTGTTTACATTCTTGCAACCTACCAGACCGTAGAACAGCAGATAAGCAAGAGCAGCGATAATAACCCAGTAGCTAGGCATGAAACCTGCGATATCGGCTACTATACCCTGAATGACAGGAAGGATACCGCCACCGCAAACCAATACCATGAATAAGCCGGAAGCAGCAGCAAGATATTTGCCCAGTCCTTCTACTGCAAGGTTAAAGATACCACCCCACATAATGGAAGTACACAGTCCGACTAAAACTAGATACATGGCGTTAATAGGCACTTCGGCAAATCCGAAAGACAAACCGCCCGTTTCGCTTTGTTGAAGTACAGGAAGATTCACTAATGTCTCAGTAGATGAGAAGATAGCAAGGATTACCAAGATCAAGCCTAAGCCGGAAGTAAATGTAAGCATAGCTTTACTGGAGACTTTGGCACCTAGTGAAGCACCGGCCAGACGTCCGACCAACATTAAGAACCAATAAGTACCTACTACGAATCCTGAGATTGTAGACGCTATACCTGCTCCACCTTTTTCTACAGAATCTGTCAAGAACAAATTCAAAGTACCCGGCACACCCACTTCAATACCTACATATACAAAGATTGCAATAGCTCCTAAGATGAAATGGCGGAATTTCAAAGCGCCTTTCATCAATTTTCCAATAGGTTCTGTTGAAGTAGCGGCATTGGGTTCCGGTATATGTACGAACAGAAGAACAAAGAATGCAAAAGCAAATACAGCCATTGCGGTATACATCACAGGGAATATCTGAGAGATAGTCGCTTTTTCGATAGAACCGGCGATAAGGATACCTACAAACATCGGAGTAATGGTAGCCATTACAGAGTTGAAAGATCCACCTACCTGGATAAGCTGGTTACCTTTGTTACCTTCACCACCCAGTTTGTTCAACATCGGGTTTACAACAGTGTTAAGCAAACACATAGAGAAACCTGCTACGAATGCACCAATCAAATAAACGGCAAATGCCATTTCCGGGCTTGAATGACCGGATAAGAATTGGATACCTACACCAATGAAACCGATAGCTACTGCGATCAGTGCTGTTTTCTTATAACCCACGCGTTGCAACAGGATACCGCTCGGAATACCCATTACTGCGTATGCAATAAAGTTTCCGAAGTTTCCCAGCATACCTAATGCGTTTGATACGTCAAACTGGTTTTTCAACACGATACCCATAGGAGCAGCGAGGTTGGTAACAAATGAAATCATACCGAAAAGGAAAATCATCGTAATGATTGCAATGATTTTACCGTTCTTTTTTTCTTGTGTCATGGTTCAAAAAAAATGTTAGTTTATAAAATTAGGTTAGTTATTTTTTCAAATCTTATTCTTCTACTGCAAACTTGTAGACAGTGATCTGTTGGTATTCATCACCCGGCAGCAAAGTAGCCGATGGGAAATGCGGTTTGTTCGGGGTATCCGGGAAACACTGTGCTTCAAAGCAGATAGCGCTTCTTGCAGGGAATGTAGCTCCGTGTGCGCCTTCAAATCCATTCAGCCAGTTGCCTGTATAGAGTTGCACGCCGGCTTCGGTGGTATACACTTCCATGATACGGCCGCTTTTTGGGTCTTTGCAAGTAGCAGCCAAGTCGAGTGAGCCGCTCTCTATCTTGTTCAGTACATAGCAGTGGTCGTAACCGGCACCGAAAATCAGTTGCTGGAATTTGTCATTGATACGTTCGCCTACGGTATGCGGAGTGCGGAAATCCATCGGAGTACCCTCTACTTTGGCAATTTCGCCTGTTGGGATAGAAACCTCGTCGATAGGCGTATAGAAATCAGCGTTGATAGTAACGATGTGGTCGTTGACGGTAGGAGTAGGAGTGGAGATACCGGCGAGGTTGAAGAAACCGTGGTTAGTCAGATTTACGACTGTGGCTTTGTCGGTTGTTGCGCGGTATTCGATAGTCAGTGCGTTTACTTCGTTTTCCAGGCGGTAGGTCATTTCTACTTCCAGGTTGCCGGGGAATCCTTCTTCGCCATCGGCAGAAACATAGTTGAATTGCACTGTGCTCTCGTCAAGTTGTATAGCGTCCCATACACGAGCGTGGAAACCGGTAGGTCCTCCGTGCAGGGAGTTAGGTCCGTTGTTGATTGTGAGTTCATGTTCTTCGCCGAACAGAGTGAATTTCCCTTTGGCGATGCGGTTGCCGTAGCGTCCGATAGTAGTGCTTAGGAAAGGTTCCGGGCTGTTGATGACGTGGTCGATGCTGTCGTGTCCGAGGATTACATTGGCATACTTACCGTTTTTGTCCGGTACCATGATAGAAAGAATGGCGCATCCGTAATTGGTTACAGCTACTTCCATTCCCTTTGTATTTTTGAGGATAAATAAATCAGTTTTCTTATCATTTATATCCTTTTGGAAATCTTTCCGGCTGAGCCCTGATAGATTCCCTTCTGTTGGGAATGTGTTATTCATGTCTGGTATTATTAAAATTTCCTGCAAATAAAAGGAAATTCTTTCTTACTCACAAATATTCCTATTAAATATAGTCTAAAATTTGAACTATTTTTCGTATGTTTGTTCCCGGATTGAAACAATCCGAGCGAATTTAATCTAAGTTTATAACAAGAAAAACAAAAATGTATCCATTAAAATTCGAACCCATTCTGAAGCAGACGCTTTGGGGGGGCGACAAAATTATTCCGTTCAAGCATCTGAACGCTGACTTGAAGGGAGTAGGAGAAAGCTGGGAGATTTCCGGCGTTGAAGACAATGAGTCCGTTGTGGCAAATGGCCCGGACAAAGGTTTAACCTTGGCTGATATGGTAAGAAGGTATCGCGAGGAATTGGTGGGAGAAGCGAACTATGCTCGTTTCGGAAACAAATTTCCGTTGCTCATCAAGTTTATCGACGCTAAACAGGATTTGTCTATCCAGGTACACCCGACAGACGAACTGGCGAAGAAACGCCATAATTCAATGGGTAAGACAGAAATGTGGTATGTGGTAGATGCCGACAAAGGAGCAAAGTTGCGTTCGGGATTTTCCGAACAGATTACTCCGAAAGAATATAAAGAACGTGTGTTGAACAATACGATCACTGACGTATTGCAGGAATACGAGATTCATCCGGGTGATGTGTTCTTTCTTCCTGCCGGGCGTGTGCACAGTATCGGGGCAGGTTCATTCATCGCCGAGATTCAGCAGACTTCCGACATCACTTACCGTATCTATGACTTCAACCGTAAAGATGCGAATGGTAAAACCCGTGAGCTTCACACTGATTTAGCCCGTGAAGCCATCAACTATGAGGTATTGGATGATTATCGCACGAAGTATGAACCTTTGAAGGATGAGCCGGTGGAATTGGTGGCTTGTCCTTACTTCACTACTTCTTTGTATGACATGACTGAAGAAATCAGTTGCGATTATTCGGAACTCGACTCATTCGTGATCTTTATCTGTATGGAGGGATCATGCGTGATGAAAGATAATGAAGGCAATGAACTGACAGTCAATGCGGGAGAATCAATCTTGCTACCTGCTACGACGCAGGATGTCACTATTACTCCCGTAGGAGGTAATGTGAAACTGTTGGAAACGTACGTATAATTAATACTTAATCGCCATAATTTAGTCATCCGACTTTGTTCTGTTATGATAATGGGCAAAGCCGGGTGACTTTTTATTATATAAATGTAATACATAAATTAATTAGTAATGTAAATGAAAAACAAAAAAGGATTTAGCCGATGTGCGAATGATTACATCGGCCGTTTGCGTGAGGAAGGACGTTATTCTACGGCTCATGTTTATCAGAGTGCCATTTTTTCGTTCAGTAAGTTTTGTGGTACGTGCAATGTGTCGTTCAGACAAATTACTCGTGAGTGTTTGCGGCTTTACGAGGAGCACCTTTGTGAGCGTGGCTTAAAGCCCAATACCGTTTCTACGTATATGCGTATGATTCGTAGTATCTATAATCGTGGCGTGAAAGCCGGCAATACACCCTATGTGTTTGCTCTGTTTCATGAAGCTTATACAGGGATCGATGTCCGGCAAAAGAAGGCGTTACCTCTCTTCGAGTTATATAGACTTCTGTATGAAGATCCCCAATCGGAACGTTTGCGCCGTACACAGGACATTGCTTCCCTGATGTTTCAGCTCTGTGGAATGCCGTTCGTCGATCTGGCTCATTTGGAAAAGTCGGCTCTTGAAAATAATGTACTGCGTTACAAACGTGTCAAGACCAAAACTATTATGTGTGTGGAAGTGCTTGATAGCGCGATGGAGAAGATGAACCGACTCTGGAATACGCGTGAGCCCCAGCCGAATTGTCCCGACTACCTGTTTGATATTCTTCGCGGGGATAAGAGCCGGAAAGATGAAAGGGCTTATCGGGAATACCAGTCCGCCCTCCGGAAATTTAATAATGATTTGAAAGAACTGGCAAGAGTCCTACATTTAAAATCACCTGTCACTTCATACGCATTACGCCATTCTTGGGCTACTATTGCCAAATATAGGGGCGTATCTATCGAAATGATCAGTGAGGCGTTAGGGCATAAATCTATAAAAACGACACAAACTTATTTGAAAGGCTTCGGACTTAAGGAACAGACAGAGGTAAATAAAGGAAATTTATCTTACATCAAAAATAGCCATTCAGGCAAGTAAAAAGTTGCAAAGTGTTATAAATCAATAGTGAATAGTGGTAGTTACTTCTTAGGTAACGGAATTAAAATTTGTCGCAAAGATAGTCAAAAACATAGATAGTAAACAAGTAATCCTTTAGTTTTTTTCGTTTTATTCGATTTTTTGAATAAAAAATGCTTGAACATGAAATAACAGTATTTTCATGTTCCATGTTTCCTTTTGCCTAATTTCAAGATTTTTTCTTACTAATTATTAGGCTCTTACCTTTTTATACCCATTTGTATGTGTAAATTCTCCCTATACCGTCAAAGTGCGTTTTATCCGTTACCTAAGAAGTAACGGATGTATATGGGGTAAAAAACATGATTTTAACAAACCGAAAATCAGAAAATGCTGGGCCTAGTAATGGGACAGGGGAAGGCGTAGCACACTCTAAACGCTGGTATGTCGCCCTGGTTCGTATGCACCATGAGAAGAAGGTTGCCGAGTATTTAGGTAAAATGGGGATTGAGAATTTTGTTCCTGTCCAGCAGGAGATTCATCAGTGGAGTGACCGTCGTAAGATGGTTGAAGCAGTTCTTCTTCCAATGATGGTATTTGTCCATGCCGATCCGAAGGAACGTAAAGAAGTTCTAACTCTTTCTACAGTTAGTCGCTATATGGTGATGCGAGGTGAGAGCACACCGGCAGTGATTCCCGATGAGCAGATGGCTCGTTTCCGTTTCATGCTCGATTATTCCGAAGAAGCTATTTGTATGAGTAGTTCCCCTTTGGCACGTGGTGAAAAAGTACGTGTCATCAAGGGCCCTTTGACCGGACTGGTTGGTGAACTGGTCAATGTCGATGGCAAAAGCAAGATTGCCGTCCGGCTGAATATGCTGGGATGCGCTTGTGTCAATATGCCTATTGGTTATGTCGAGGCTATCTGCGAGAAAAACTAATCCCGTCATCATTTATCCACCATTCACATGAATACGAAATTATCCGGTGCTTTTGCACTGATATTCTTTTTTTTCTTTTTCTCGGCTTGCCAGTCCTATAAGAAAGTACCTTACTTGCAGGATGCGGAGATTTTGAAACAGGCGAATACGCAAGTTGCACCTGTTCAGGACGCAAGGCTGATACCGGGTGATGAAGTTTCCATTCTTGTTTCCACTTCCGATCCGGTTGTTTCGCAGCCTTTCAATGCGCAAGGCAGTACGTTTCTATTGGACGATCAGGGAAATATCAATTATCCGGTTTTAGGTAAACTTCCGTTGAACGGTTTAACAAGTCGTGAAGCTGAAAACCTGATCACGGAGAGACTGAAAGCATACGTTAAAGAAAGACCTACGGTAGTAGTCCGTATGTCCGGCTTCAAAGTTTCAGTTTTGGGAGAAGTGGCCTCACCCGGTGTTTATCCGGTAGTGAACGAGCAGATCAACGTACTCGAAGCCCTTGCCATGGCAGGAGACCTGACCATTTATGGTGTTCGTGATAATGTAAAATTGATCCGCGAAGACCAGAATGGGCATAAACAGTTTGTTACACTCAATTTGAACGACGCGGATCTGTTATTATCTCCTTACTATCAGTTGCAACAGAATGACATCTTGTATGTCACTCCCAATAAAGTCAAAGCGCAGAGCGCAGACATCGGAACAAGTACAACGATGTGGATTTCGGGATTTTCTATCCTGATATCTATTGCCAGTTTGCTGGTCAATATACTTAGATAATTTTTTTTTATTCACCACAGAGTACACAGAGGACGCAGAGGAAAGAAATAATCTGTGGTGAAAAAACTCTGTGTCCTCTGCGTCCTCTGTGGTGAATCCCTTAAGCAGCCGGATCAGGCGCTTCACCGCCACCATCCGGTTTCGGATCAGGGGTATCACCCGAGTCAGAACCTCCTCCGGCAGTTGTCGGTTTCTGATATTCGGTCTGCTGTTTCAACTGGCTGTCGAGTTTCAGGTTGGTGGTTGACAAATTACCGGTAGCACGGGCTTTCAGACGCATACCAGTGATGTTTTTCTCCAATGAAAAATCTTCCAGCGTATCAGCCGCCTTGCTGCGGATGCCCACACCAAAGATGGCAAGGTCGTCGATTTTCACACATTTGCCGTCGAGCAGCAATTCCTTGATGCAGTCTACCATGTCGGAAAGTACACCTTTGATGACACCACCGGAATACGGTGAATTGTGTTTAGACATGTGTTCGGCAAGCTTGGTCAAATCAAACGTCTCGTCACTTACCGCACGGGCGAACCATTTGCCTGCATTCAGGCCTTTTTGCTGTTGGTTTTGATAAATTTTGTAACGAATCATAAAACAATAAATTAAAGGGTTAAACATTGTGTCCGGGAGATTCTTTTCCCTTTCGACGATACAAAGATACAACCCTGAAACCCGCAGAAATCAATAGTCTACAGTTGCACGTGATTGTTGTCAATTATGCGCAGTAACGGTCGGTTATTCAATGGAAAAACGTAGGATATGTGAATATGTTTTGTTATTTTTGTAACTGTAAATCAGAAACTTATTCATCATGAACGAATTCAAAATACGCGCCTACGGTCGCATGGAACTGGCTCAACTTTATTCTCCGGAACTAACTGACATTGCTGCATATCGAAAGATGAAGAAATGGATCTCTTTATGTCCCGGACTTCTGCAACGCCTGTACGACTTAGGTTACGAATCAAAGCGCCGCTCATTCACCCCGTTGGAGGTGAGAGTGATTGTAGATGCCTTGGGAGAACCTTAGAAGAGCGGAAAAGTAAAGCACCGCTTTAGCAATCGTAAAGCTATGCTTTACCACCTCTAAAGCGCCGCTTTAGGATTCATGAAACGTCCTGTTGTTATGCCAATGCAAAAAATGCACTTTTTACAGGGACTCCCTAACACACGCACACATGCGTGCGCGTATAAATGCCTTTATCGTCTGTATGGATAAGCAATCCTTTTTTTATCAGACGGTTCAACCAGCTAAGAGCAGTGTTAGGTTTGATTTTCATCTTTTCAGCTTGCTCCAACAACTGTGCGCGGGTGAACTGGTTGCCCATTATTTCAAAAAGTGCATCCCGGTCGGCATTGGCTCTATGTTTGACCTCTGTGGAAGGAAGAAAAGATAAGATATGTGTGGCATGACGATAGAGCGGAGTTACAAGTTCCAGCACCGCATGGAAATCTTCAGCAGTGATTGTCACATCCCAACGGGTGATAATGCCGTCTTTGATATTATCGGCGGCAATCTCCTTGTCAGGGGTCAGCAGAGGGGCGGAAGAGTCCTTGAACTGATAAGGTTGGTCGCATTCCAGTGCACGAATCATAGCTATTTCTGCCATGATACGGCACGTATTGACAGCCAGTCGGGCTATGGAACTGCTCATTTCGTTATCGTTGGCAAGTCCCGAGCGGAAAAACAGATCGGCAAAGAGGGCATTGAACTCTTGCTTTTGCTCATCAGTGAGCCGGAGCGTATGAAGCCCGTGTGCTTTCATCAGGTCCAGTTGCTTTTTCCATTCCAGACCTATGCCTGTGAAGATGGCTTCCAGATCGGTTTCGCCACTTTCAAACTGGTTGACCCATGTCCATATACCGTGCATATAATAAAACAGCTGGCGCGAGAAGAGACCGTTCTCTGTCGAGGGAATGAGTGGTTTTACCTGTGCGGGCGTGCCGGAAAGCAGGACGGAAAGATAGCTTTTCTTTACTTCCCGGTATTCCTGGTCGGTGCGTCGGTTGTACGACAGACGGTCGTGGTCAAACGCTTTGCGGAGCGTATCGCTCCAGTGTCCGTATTCAGAGCCGATAGCGGCGGAGATGGTATCCGCTTCGGTTTCGCAAATAAGCCCTGTGCCGTTGGCATCCATGATATTTTGCAGAATACCCGTTCCGGTGTTATTGCCCGAGATGAGGAACATTTTATTCTTGGGCATTTGAGGAGCTTCCACTTTGCAGCGCTCCTTTCCCATGGTATCATAGGCAGCTTTCTCTTTTTTGTAGGCCTTGACCTCTTCCGCTACTTTTTGGCGGATCTCGTCATGAATAGGCTCTACAAGCAGCCGGATAAGCGAAAGAATTCCTTTACCCGAGGCGGAAGGGGCTACAATAAAACTTTGCAGGCAAGGAGACTGAAGTTTGCCGGCGTATGGACATCTCACATATCGCTCCATGCTGGCACCTATGGCGGTCAATGCTCCGAGCAGCATGACATCGCGTTGTGTGGGGCTGGTGGCATAACTCATGATGAGCAACAGGATTTTCGGCCAGTCCGCTTCGGTGAAAGAGGGCAATGGCTGGTTCGGGTCACTCCCGTCCTGCAGCTCTTCGGATTCGTCCGGTTCTTCATTGTCCACCTTATTATATACGTGCGTGTGTGTGAGATTTTTGGACGGTGCATTTCCTGCATTTTTTGCATTTTTCCGGTGGTTCATCATTTCCTCTTTGCAGAGAGTTACACCCGCCCTTTCAGCAAGATGGAATGCAGTGCCCAGATGGACATCTCCATGCCGGGTGGTAAGTGCATTGGAGAATATCCGTTCGGCATGTTCCCGTTCGTACTTGGCAGACACCCGGCACAACCGATGGAAAAACTCGCGTCCCGCTTCTCCGCAATCCGTTGCGATGGCGAACGCCAGTTGTACATATTCAGCATACGTAGGGGCAATATCCGCTCCTGCAGTTTCAACCGTCTCACAGAGGCGGCATAACGATTCAATTTCGTCCATAATTTTAATTTATAATTTTTAATTATTGATTGTTTCTAAACAACGCTCCCGGATCATGACTAAGAAAGCAAGATCTTACAATGTCCTTACCGGAAAAGTCTACCCCTTTACGTTTTTCTCCGAATGGGGGAGGTGTTTCTGTACCATAGAGCAGCACGGTGAACATCATTGCCAGCTTCATATTTTCGATGATACTGTCTGTGTCGTCAGCCATGGGTAAATGACCGTAGGGTACGAATGCTTTCACACCCCGTCCGCTGGGACTGATAAACGTGAGTACAGGATGCAGAAGGTGGTCATTAAACAATGTGCTGCGCATTTCCACTGCCTCCTGATAGGAGTCGAGATGGTCGATATCTACCACCACCAGATGTGAAGAAGCTACGAAACTTTTGCTGTTGCGACGCGAGAACGTACCACAGGGAGTCACATAAGGCAATAGTGATGCTTTTGCTGCCCGTATATCTGCGGAATTGCGTACTTGTTCGGTCAGAATTTTGAGATTCTCGTTGCAGGTTATCATTTGAAAAACTTGCTCTACGGAGACTTCGCAGGAGGGAATAAGTGTTGCAGGAGTAACAATCCTTCCCTGTTCATTTTTGATGGGAGCAATGGGAGGCATGAAATAAGACATTCTAAAATCGTTTGTCATAACATTTGTATTTTTTGATTATCGCTTTGACTTTTCAAAACGCGGTGCGAAGGTAGAAATAGCTTTTAAATATATCGTTCAGACATGTCTGAACGGATATGCATAAAATTAACGTATAACACAATGTATTTAACAATTAATAAAATTATAAACATGAAAAAATTTAGTCATCCCGTACTGGGTCATTTCATCGCAGAGGAGTTTGAACGTGCTCACTTGTCAATAGAGGCTATGCGTAAAGAAATCCACATGGGAAAACCCACTTATTACAAGATGATATCTGGGGAGATTTACGTCTAAGTGATTTTACCCGTCTTTTTTCCTATTACTATGACAATCTCACAAAAGAAGAGTTTCGAGCCAAAATGGTGGAATGGGGAGAACTTTATATTGAATATAGGGAGAAAAATGAGGATATGGATGAAAGTCTAAATCAAGAATAAACTAATGCAGGAAGTCCAACGTTTTAATAAAGTCCTAAAATCTTTTGTCCTTTCAGGGGACATCATCTTACTGAACTTACTGTTGTGGGTGTTCGATTCTCTTTGGGGAAACCATTCCCTTTTTGAGTTTTCCATGCCTCTTTTCCAGAACATGGCTTTGATGACTTTATGTTATCTGGTTTGCAACATTCGTTCCGGAGTGATCCTTCACCGTCCGGTGGTTCGTCCGGAGCAAATCATGCTTCGGGTGGCACGGAACATGATTCCTTTTGTATTGATGGTGCTGGGGCTTTCATACATTTTCCATTTTGAATGTGTTAACTTGCGTCAGCTGGGGGCATTTTGCGTAGTTCTCATTATCGTTATTATTTCTTATCGCCTGACGTTTCGATCTATTTTGGAGCTTTATCGCAAAAGTGGGGAAAATGTCCGGAAGGTAGTGCTGATGGGTAGCCATGAAAATATGCAGGAACTTTATCATTCCATGACGGATGATCCGACATCCGGATATCGTGTACTGGGATATTTTGAAGATTCTCCATCAGACCGCTATCCTGTGAATATAACATATTTGGGACAGCCGTGTGAAGCCGTTGATTATTTAGCCCGTAATGCGGGAAAGGTAGACCAGCTTTATTGCAGTCTTCCTTCTGCCCGTAGTGCTGAAATTGTACCGGTTATCAACTATTGTGAGAACCATCTGATTCGTTTTTTCAGTGTTCCCAATGTCCGGAACTATCTGAAACGGAGAATGCATTTTGAAATGCTAGGTAATGTTCCGGTACTTTCTATCCGTCGTGAGCCACTAGAGTTATTGGAAAATCGCATTGTGAAACGTAGCTTTGATATTATTTGCTCGCTACTGTTCCTTTGTACCCTTTTCCCGATTATATATATCATTGTGGGACTGGCTATAAAGATAAGTTCTCCCGGACCTGTCTTTTTCAAACAGAAACGAAGTGGTGAGGATGGTCGTGAATTTTGGTGCTATAAGTTTCGTTCGATGCGGGTGAATGCACAAAGTGATACGCTTCAGGCTACGGAATGTGATCCCCGTAAAACCCGTATCGGTAATCTGATTCGCAAGACGAATGTGGATGAGCTTCCTCAATTTATTAATGTACTGAAAGGGGATATGTCTTTAGTGGGGCCCCGTCCGCATATGTTGAAGCACACAGAAGAATATTCCCATTTGATAAATAAGTATATGGTTCGTCATTTTGTGAAACCGGGTATTACAGGTTGGGCGCAAGTGACAGGTTTTCGTGGAGAAACGAAAGAGCTTTGGCAGATGGAAGGACGTGTGCAACGTGACATCTGGTATATCGAGCATTGGACGTTCATTCTGGACTTATATATCATGTATAAGACTGTATATAATGTACTCCGTGGGGATAAAGAGGCGTATTGAAATAATTAAAAGATTAAAAATTAAAAATTATAGGCGCTTATGAAAAAAATGGCTGGATTGATTCTTGGCTTGTTACTTGCTTTTTTGCTGGTATCTTGCCAGGCATACAAGAAAGTACCTTATTTACAAGATACAGCTTTTGTAAATGATACAGAACAGAGTGTTCGTCAGACAGGTGTGAAGGTAATGCCAAAGGATTTGTTGACGATTGCCGTGTCTTGTTCTACTCCGGAACTGGCTGCACCTTTCAATCTGGTAAATTCGGGTACTGATGCTCCACAGCAATATTTGGTAGATAATCAGGGGAATATCAATTTTCCGGTGTTGGGTGAGATTCATGTAGGTGGATTGACTAAACTGGAAATAGAAAACCTGATTATAGATAAGTTGAAGATTTATTTGAAAGAAGCACCGCTTGTAACTGTGCGTATTGTTAATTATCGGATTTCGGTGTTGGGGGAGGTCACGAGGCCCGGCAGCTTTGTAGTCTCTAACGAGAAGATTAATTTACTGGAAGCTCTCGCAATGGCAGGTGATTTGACCATTTATGGTATGCGTGATAATGTGAAATTGATCCGGACAGGACAAGATAATAAGCAGGAGATTATTACTATGGACTTGAATAAGGCCGAAACGGTACTGTCTCCTTATTATCAACTACAACAGAATGATATAATTTATGTGACACCTAATAAAACTAAGGCTAAGAATTCGGATGTTGGAACTAGTACGGGATTGTGGGTCTCTGTCACTTCTGTTTTGGTCTCATTAGCTACTCTTTTAGTAACAATATTAAAATAATCTACAATAAGCAAACAGTAATGAAAGAAAATTCGTATGATAATAATATGAGTGAATTGGACGAAGAAAAAGTTAATTATCAGGAACTTCTCTTTAAGTATATAATTCATTGGCCTTGGTTTGTTGCTTCCGTTTTAGCTTGTTTGATTGGTGCTTGGGTGTATTTACATTTTCAGACTCCTGTATATCGGGTTTCTGCTTCTATCATGATAAAAGATGATAAAAAGAATGGTGGTGGGAATATTGCTGATTTGGAAAGTTTAGGGCTAGGAGGGATGATGACTTCTACACAGAGTATTGATAATGAAATTGAAGTATTGCGTTCAAAAACGATACTTAAAGAAGTTGTCAATAATCTGGAACTTTATATAACTTATTATGATGAGGATGAATTTCCTAAAAAAGAACTGTATAAAGCCTCTCCGATAATTGTGAATTTGACAGCACAAGAGGCAGATAATTTGCCGGGTGTAGCTATGATTGATATGAAGCTTACTCAAGAAGGTGGTTTGGATGTAAATTTGAAAGTGGGTTTGAATGAGTATAATAAACATTTTGATAAACTTCCAGCGGTGTTGCCTACAGATGTAGGTACGTTTGGGTTTGCATTGAAAGATTCTTTATCAAATGGAAAGATAGAAGGACAGAATATTACGCGAAATATCAGTGCCATAGTTAGTCAGCCATTTGGGGTAGCAAAGGGATATCAGGGGGCATTAACGATTGCACCCACCTCTAAAGCAACTTCTGTTGCCACAGTCTCATTGGTCAATACGAATATTCAGCGTGGACAAGATTTTATCAATAAGCTGATGGAGATGTATAATCGGAATACGAACAATGATAAAAATGAGGTTGCCCAAAAGACGAGGGAATTTATCAATGAGCGCATTCAGATTATTGATGAAGAGCTGGGAAATACAGAAGATAAACTGGAAGCTTTTAAAAGAAATGCAGGATTGACGGATATCAGTAGCGATGCCCAATTGGCCGTATCGGGAAATGCCGAATACGAAAAGAAACGCGTGGAAAACGGTACACAGATTAACTTAGTTCGTGATCTTAATAAATATATCAATAATCCGTCGAATGAGTATGAGGTGTTGCCTAGTAATATTGGTTTATCAGATAATGGGCTAACTACTCAAATAGATCGTTATAATGAATTGATTATCGAACGTAAGCGTTTGCTTCGTACTTCTACGGAGAGTAACCCGATGATTGTAAATCTGGATGCAAGTATTCGTGTTATGAAAGCAAATGTGAAAGCTGCTATTGACGGAACGTTGCAAGGCTTGCTTATAGTCAAAGCTGATTTGGATCGTGAAGCTAGTCGTTTTTCCCGTCGTATCAGTGATGCTCCGGGACAAGAACGGCAGTATGTAAGTATTGCCCGTCAGCAGGAAATCAAGGCAGGACTTTATCTGATGCTGTTGCAGAAACGTGAAGAGAATGCTATTACATTAGCTGCTACTGCCAATAATGCTAAGATCATTGATGAACCGGTGGCTGAAGGTGGTCCGGTATCTCCGAAACCTAAAACAATTTACATGATTGCTTTAGTGTTGGGTGTAGGTTTGCCTGTCGGCGTCATTTTTCTAATCGGTCTTACTAAATTCAAGATTGAAGGTCGTGGCGATGTGGAGAAATTGACTCGCCTGCCTATTGTGGGAGATGTACCTTTGACTGCTGAAAAAACAGGTTCCATAGCCGTATTTGAGAATCAGAATAACCTGATGAGTGAGACTTTTCGTAATGTACGTACGAATTTGCAGTTTATGTTGGGGAATGGTCAGAAAGTAATACTAGTGACTTCAACGGTCAGTGGTGAAGGTAAATCATTTATATCAGCAAATCTTGCTATCAGTCTTTCTTTATTAGGAAAGAAGGTGGTCATTGTCGGTCTTGATATTCGTAAACCCGGTTTGAACAAGGTCTTTAATATTTCTCGGAAGGAACAGGGTATAACTCAATATCTGTCTGATCCCGAAAAGAACCTGATGGATTTTGTCCAGCTTTCGGATGTAAGTAAGAGCTTGTATATTCTTCCCGGTGGTACGGTTCCTCCCAATCCTACGGAACTGTTGGCCCGTGACGGCTTGGACAAAGCTATTGAAACATTGAAGAAAAACTTTGACTATGTGATTTTGGATACCGCCCCGGTCGGTATGGTAACAGATACTTTGCTTATAGGCCGTGTGGCTGACTTATCTGTTTATGTATGTCGTGCGGATTATACCCGGAAAGCGGAGTTTACGTTGATAAATGAACTGGCTGAAAACAATAAGCTGCCTAATCTTTGTACAGTAATTAATGGCTTGGATCTTCAGAAGAAGAAATACGGCTATTACTATGGCTACGGCAAGTATGGCAAATATTATGGCTATGGCAAACGTTACGGTTACGGTTATGGAGAACATAAAGTGCAAGAATAAGTACCTAAAATAATAAGTACTCAACAATAATAATATATGAATATAGCAATTGTAGGCACAGGTTATGTAGGCTTGGTGTCCGGTACTTGTTTTGCAGAAATGGGTGCCACTGTGACTTGCGTGGATGTAGACGCAGATAAAATAAACAAATTGAAAGCAGGCGAAATGCCTATTTATGAACCAGGTTTAGAAGAGTTGGTAAAGCGTAATGTAAGTTATGGACGACTGAATTTCACGACAAACTTACCTGAGGCCTTGGGTGATGTAGAAGTCGTTTTTTCTGCTGTAGGAACTCCTCCTGATGAAGATGGTAGTGCTGATCTGAAGTATGTGCTTGCTGTAGCTCGTCAATTTGGACAAAGTATTAACAAGTATACGATTTTAGTGACTAAATCAACTGTACCTGTAGGTACTGCTCAAAAGGTGAAAACTGTCATTCAGGAGGAATTAAACAAGCGTGGGGTAGATGTCCCCTTCGATGTAGCTAGTAATCCCGAATTCTTAAAAGAGGGAGCTGCTATTAAAGACTTTATGAGTCCTGACCGGGTGGTAGTAGGTATTGAGAGCAAGAAGGCCGAAGAGGTGATGACTAAACTTTATCAACCCTTCTTGCTCCAGAATTTCCGTGTAATTTTTATGGATATTCCTAGTGCAGAGATGACTAAATACGCAGCAAATGCCATGCTGGCTACCCGCATTAGCTTTATGAATGATATAGCCAATTTGTGTGAACGAGTAGGAGCTAATATAGACTATGTACGTAAAGGTATTGGAGCTGATGTGCGTATTGGTCAGAAATTCCTTTATGCTGGTTGCGGATATGGCGGTAGCTGTTTCCCAAAAGATGTGAAAGCACTGGTGCATGCAGGTATCGACAACGGCTACCACATGGAGGTGATTGAAGCTGTGGAGCGTGTTAACGATCGTCAGAAGAGTATTGTTTATGATAAACTTATTCGTTTGATGGGTGATGTAAAAGGTAAGACCATTGCTATATTAGGTTTAGCTTTTAAACCTGATACAGACGATATGCGTGAAGCTCCCGCTTTGGTGGTAATAGACAAACTTCTAAAGGATGGTGCTACTGTGAGAGTCTTTGACCCTATCGCTATGTCAGAGTGTAAGTGTCGTATTGGTGAGGTAGTAACCTACACTGAAAATTTATATGACTGCGCTGACGGTGCTGATGCGTTGTTGCTAATGACTGAATGGAGACAATTCCGTTTGCCTACTTGGAATGTGATTCAGAAGGTGATGACTGATAAGTATATCGTTGACGGACGTAACATCTGGAATCGTGCAGAGTTGGAAGAGATGGGATTTAGTTATACGAGAATAGGAGAAAAATAAAAAGAATAATAAACTACATATAATTATATGAAGAAGATTTTAGTAACCCAAACCTCAATGCCTCCTTATGAGGAATACATTAATGAAATTAAGGATATTTGGGAGAGTCATTGGCTAACTAATATGGGACCAAAGCATAACCTTCTTGAAGCACAATTGAAAGAATATCTTTCCGTTGATAACATATCACTTTTTACTAATGGGCATAATGCTTTGGAACTTACATTACAAGCTATGAATCTTTCAGGAGAGGTGATAACTACCCCTTTTACATTTGCTTCTACCACACATGCAATTGTTCGTAATCACTTAACTCCTGTCTTTTGTGATATCGATCCAAACGATTATTGCATAGACGTAACAAAGATAGAAGCGTTAATTACAGATAAGACTACTGCTATAGTGCCTGTTCATGTTTATGGAAATGTTTGTAATGTGGAAGAAATTGAGCGTATTGCTAAGAAATACGGCTTAAAAGTCATTTATGATGCGGCTCATACATTTGGTGTTCGTTATAAGGACCGAGGCATTGGTAGCTTTGGAGATGCATCCATGTTTAGTTTTCATGCAACCAAAGTTTACAATACTATTGAGGGAGGAGCGGTTTGCTATCATGATAAAGAACTTGGACATGAACTTTATAAGCTTCGAGACTTTGGTATAAAAGATGCTGAAACTGTAGATGGTAAAGGCTCAAATGCAAAGATGAACGAGTTTGTGGCAGCCATGGGATTGTGTAACTTACGTCATGTTGATGCAGAGATAGAAAAGCGTAAGGCTGTGGTCGAATGTTATCGTGATAATCTGTCAAATATAGATGGCATTCTGTTGCCGCCAATTCAAGATGGTGTACAGCCTAATTATGCATATTTTCCAATAGTCGTTGACGAAAAGGTTTTCGGATGTACTCGAAATGAAATATTCGACTCACTTGCTAATAACGATATACATGCACGTAAGTATTTTTATCCGCTTACAAATGCTTTCGATTGTTATCATGGACGTTTTGATGTTTATCAAACTCCCATCGCTTTACATATTAGCAAACGTGTCCTTACAATTCCTTTGTATGCAGATCTTAGCCTTGATAATGTAGTCAGAATATGCCATATAATAAAAAAATGTAAAAATAAAATTTAGAATTGTGGCAACTGATATAATTATTTCACAGAAAGAAAGACTTCCATTTGTTGATATTACCAAAGGGGTACTTGTTATTTTTCTTGTCTTTCATCATATTGTTAATATGGCGAAAGAAATAATATCTGTTGAAAATATAGAATACATAACTCAATGGGATATCTTATACGTACCTTATTTCATGCAGGCATTTTTCTTTATAACAGGTTATTGTTCATCTTTTAATAGACCTATAGGAACATTTGTATATTCAAATGTAAAATCAATATTAGTGCCATTACTATTCTTTAGTTTGGTAAATCAATTCGTTTGTTGGGTTATAAACGATGAAGAATTCTTTTTTGTAACAGTTTTGGGGAAGAGGATCTTTTTTTTGGCAGAGCTTTATTGGTTCTTAAGTGCACTTTTTATTACTAAAATATTGTTGTGGATCATAATTAAGATAAGTCAGAAGAAAACGCACCAGTTTTTCTTGGTATTTGTGCCATTCTTGATAGCAGTAAGTCTTAACACTAGTCATTTTCATTCATACAATTGGCTTCATTGGCATAATGCTCTTGTGAACCTTTTGTTTCTATGGATAGGTTTTACTTTTAAAAGGTTAGCTATATTAAAGAACAATATCAAGTTATACGGAATAGTAGCATGTATATTGTATATAATTGGTATAACAGCTTTTTCTATCTTTGGTAAAGCTATACCTTATTATACGCATTTCCCTCATTTTAATCTTAAATATGCAATCTTCTTTATATACTTCTCAATAACAGGCACTATCATGGTATTGTATATAGGCAATATAGTAAAAAAATACAAGTTTCTGATGTTTCTTGGTAAAAATTCAATTGTAGTGTATGGTATACATTTTTCGGTATTGAATATAGTCATTTTTGTTTTGTCATCAGTTTTTATTCCTCAAAATCATTTAGAAGGTTTTGCTTTCTATTGTATAGTTGGGGTGGTTACACTTTTAGTTTCGTATTGCTCTTGTTTGTTTTTTCAGAAGAAACCTTTTGCTTGCTTAATAGGAAAATTTTGAATGCTTATGTCGCATAGTAATTTGAAAAAACAAACAAAAACTGGCATCTATTGGACTTTCTTTAACCAATTCTCCAATTATGGAATGCAGTTTGTTATTGGAATTGTCATGGCACGTCTTTTGTCTCCCCAGGATTATGGAATAACCGCTTTACCAGCTGTCTTTATATCATTGGCTACAGTTTTTGTTGATAGTGGTTTCGGAAACGCTTTGATAAGGAAGCCAACAATCACGGAAAAAGACTTGGCTACTGCCTTTTATTATAGCTTTATCATTGGGTGTGTGTGTTATGCGATTCTATTTACATTGTCTCCATATATTGCAAACTTTTACAATACTCCAATCCTTAAAGATTTAATGCGTGTAACGGCTATCACATTCTTATGGTCACCATTGGGAACACCGCAGCGTATTATTTTGAATCGTAATTTAGATTTTAAAACACCTACTAAAATTAGTATAGTAACGCGACTTGGTGCAGGAGTAATAGGTGTAACATTTGCTTATTGTGGATATGGCTTATGGGCATTGGTGATCTCATCTTTGTTCAGTAGTATTGCGAGTGTCGTTCTCAATTGGATTGTTGTTAGATGGATTCCAAGAGCTGGATGGTCAAAGGATTCTTTTCGATATTTGTGGGGATATGGTAATAAACTTTTGGCTTCTAGTTTACTTGATACTGCATATAAAAATGTTACGCCTGTTATTATTGGAAAATGCTATACACCTGCAGAACTCGGTGTTTACAATAGAGCGTTAGGTTATGCCAATCTTCCATCACAAAATGTCACACAAACTGTAAGAAGTGTTACGTTTCCTGTGTTGTCAAAAATGCAGGATAATGATGAAATGCTTGCGCATAGCTATCGTAGGATGTTAAGAACGCTATGTTTTATAGTTTTCCCTATGATGATGATTCTGGCAGGTCTTGCACGTCCATTAGTATTGGTTATGCTTACTTCAAAATGGGAGTCGTGTATCATATATTTACAAATATTATGTTTTAGCCAGATGTGGTATCCTGTTGATGCAATCAATCTTAATCTCCTTCAAGTAAAAGGTCGATCTGATTTATTTTTGCGTCTTGAAATAATTAAGAAAATTATTGGTTTTATCATTATGGCTGTATCTCTTACTATGGGGATTCTTGCATTCTGCTATGGCTGTATTGTTTATTCTCTTTTTGAAATCATGATTGATACACATTATACAGGTAAAATGATCAACGTTGGATTATTCAGACAATTTCGTGACATTTTACCAACCATATTACTCTCTTTTTTCGTATTCGGTTCATTGTTGGGGATAGTAAATGTTATTACGAATCTCTATTACCAGATAATTCTTGGCTTTATTGTTGCATTGGCTATCTATTTGGGTTGCGCTTTCTTTTTTAAATTCCAAGAATTGAAAGATGTGAAATACATGTTAAAAAGATGATATACAAATTATGTTGCATATAGCAAATATTATAAGAGATCAGAAATTCATTGATGGACAAATAGCATATCATGAATTAACTGCAGATTTATGCCAACACGATTATTTTATAGTTAGTTGGACTAAAAATATTGAGTTCAAGTATATGACTAAAAAGGATAGGGTTCAAGTTGTAAATCCAGATGAACTAATCAATATCCTTGGTACAAATAAGTACGATGCATTGTTTATTCATAATTTCTTGTATATGCCTTTACATTATATGTGGAAGGTACCTGTATCCATTAAAGTCTTTTGGTTCGCCTGGGGATATGATTTTTATAATACCCCTAAAGATCAGCCTTATGTGTCAATTCCTTTACTTCATCAAAAATCAAAGGAATTGTTGAGAGAATTGAGGGCTAGCCAAGCAAGGATATCATGCTTTACAAAGTTTAAGCGTAGTGCAAAACATTGCGTAAAGAATTTGTTTCAATACAATAAGCAGGATCATAATGATAATCCCGATGTTTATAAAAAAGCAGTGTCCCGCGTGGACTATTTTTCAGGAGTATTCCCATTAGAGTATGATTTGTTGAACCAAAAGCCTGAATTCCACGCCCAAAAAGTCGCCTATGAATACACCAATCCTGTAGATTGGGATAATGATTTTGAAACAATTCCTAAAATAGGTAATAATGTCTTGATAGGCAATTCGGCTGATATAAACAACAATCATTTAGACATGTTAGACTATTTGAAAGAAGTTGATTTTTCCGGTAAAAAAATAATTGTTCCACTTAGTTATGGGGGCAGTAAACAATATGCAAACAAAATAGATAAGGCATATAAGGAGCTGTTGGGAAAAGAATGCCTTACTCTATTGGAATATATGTCGCGTGAAGATTATTTGGAATTATTGTCTTCTGTGGGTGTTGGTATATTTTTTCATGAGCGTCAACAGGCAACATGTAATATTGAAGAATTATTGAGGCATGGTGTTAAGTTATTCCTCTCAGAAACATCTATTAATTATCGTCACTATAAGTCTGTTGGTTATCACATATACTCTTTGCAACATGATTTTAATCAGCAAGCTTTAGATATTCCTCTTACAGAAGAACAGAAAAAGCATAATGTGCAATTATGGCTGAGAACCTCGAATCGTGAGTATCGTTTGCAATATCTTTATGATATTTATGATTTACTTAAACAACCAAATCGATGAAAACCAACTATCCAATAGACTTTGTTGTTACCTGGCTTGATTCAAATGACCCAGTATGGTTGGAGGAGTATGGGAAGTATCGTCCCATAAAATCAAGCCAGATGGATGCACGTTACCGATATTGGGCTATTTTCAAATATTGGTTTCGTGCAGTGGAAAAGAATGCTCCATGGGTAAACAGAATATATATTGTTACTTGTGGACATTATCCCAAATGGTTACGGCTTGATAACCCCAAAATTGTCCTTGTCAAGCATTCTGATTATATTCCGGAGCAATATCTACCAACATTCAATTCCAGATGTATAGAATTGAATTTTGGAAGAATAAAAGGTTTGTCTGAGCATTTTATATATTTTAATGATGACATGTTTCTTAATTCACCCATTACTCCTGACAGATATTTTAAAAATGGACTGCCGCTGGATTTCAATTATGAACGAGTTTTTCTTGGAGTAAAATACAATCCGTTAGACATGTTTGGTATCGAATTGTCTTTGTTGTGCAATACGGCTGTGCTTAATTATCATTTTAATAGAAAAGAGGTTGTCGCTTCGGCTCCCGATAAATGGAAATGGTATAGCTCTAATTATACATTACTGCAAAAAAAAATGGCGTTTTTAATGCGACATAAGGAACGTTTTGAAGGATTTACTTATCGACATACAGAGCAGCCATTTTTGAAATCTGTTTTTGAAGAAATATGGGAGAAGGAGCCTGTAATGCTTGATAAGTCTTGTACAAAATTCAGAACTGCTGAAAGTTTAACCCCATATTTTGTTCGCTATTGGCAATTTGCAAGTAATCGTTTTGAACCTTTCAGACCTAGCGGTGAGTTTCAAGGTTTTAGTATCAGAGAGGATACATTGAATAGGATATTACAAGCTTTGCGTAACGATAAAATATTATCTATTTGTCTGAATGACAATCCTTGCAACGAAGTTGATTTTTATAATCAAGCTTCAATCTTGATACAGAAGGAGTTTGAAAGAAAATATCCCGAGAAGTCATCCTTTGAACTTTAGAAGACAAATGAATCCATTAATATCTATTATAGTTCCGGTTTATAAGGCTGAGACCACATTACGCAGATGTGTTGATTCTTTGTTGCAACAAAGCTATCAGAATGTAGAAATTGTGCTTGTTGATGATGGTTCTCCAGATGGCTCTCCTGCTATTTGTGATGAATATTCCCGTAGAGAGCATTGTGTCAGAACGATTCATCTTCAGAATGGTGGTGTGAGCAATGCCCGAAATTATGGAATGAGATACTCTACTGGAGATTATCTATGTTTTGTTGACTCTGACGATTATGTCGATTCGAATTATATACAAAATTTTATAAGCGGACTGCTTCCTGCCACCGATTTGGTATTTCAAGGCATTAATGAGGTTCATAGTGATGGTACAATAATTAGGAAAATACCAAAGGAGACTCGATATTGCTATCATGAAATATTGGATGGCATATCTGACATAAACAAACATTCTATGTTCGGTTATGTTTGTAATAAATTGTATCGTCGTAGTATAATTGTTGATAAAGCTCTAACTTTCAAGACTTACATAAGTATTAGTGAAGATAGAATTTTTGCTTTGCAATATATGGCTTACGTGAATGAGATGCAAGTAGTTGCAAAGAGCTCTTATTACTATATTTTGAAAACAACAGGACTTACTCTACGTGAGCGTTCATATGAAGAAATAAAGGTCGCTGCTGATGAAAATTTGCAGGCTGCTTTAGCATTATTACAAAAGAGGAGGTCAGAATGTTTCTTAAAAGACACCAAACGAATGTACGTCATGTCAGCTACAGGCTACTTGTTGTCATTGTTTTATGAAAAATGTTCTATTGCTTATCGATGTAGGGCGATTGGCTTATTTCGTAGCCAATATATGGAATGGTTGCCGTACTATGCACCAGTTTCTACAGACCAAAGGATGCTTTACAAAGCTTTGAGATGCAATATTGTTATTTGCGTGTTTCTTATGCAAGTATATATCTTTATAAAAAAAATGAAACATGGTAAGATTGCCTAACCTCGCTTCTGAAAAAGAATGTTTTGGTTGTATGCTTTGTGCAGATACATGTCCCATGCAAGCTATAACCATACAAGAAAATGCTAATGGCTTTTGGATGCCTTATATAGATAGTTCTCTTTGTGTAGGTTGCCATCTTTGTGAGCATAAGTGTAAAATGGTGCAATCTCTCTTATTGCAGGACAAATGTAAACAGCCTTTATACGGCTGGTGCATAGATGATTCTATTAGAAATAGCAGTGCCTCTGGGGGGGTATTCACAGCAATTGCCCTAGAGATGATTCGCAAGCATAATGCTGTCGTGTTTGGGGCAAGTTTGCAAAACAATAAGGTTTGCCATATAGGAATAGAAGCAGCTGCAGATTTGTTCATGTTACAAGGAAGCAAATATATTCAAAGTAAGACAGAAGGAATTTACCAAAGTGTTAGGGATTATTTAAAGGTCGGTCGTTTTGTAGTGTTTTCAGGCACCCCTTGTCAAGTAAAAGCTTTAAAGATCTTTCTGAATACGGATTACGATAATCTCTTGACCATCGACTTGATTTGCCATGGAGTTGTCTCAAATATAATATTTAGGCGTCATATAGAGAAAAATAAATGTGGTGAAGTGTTGGCATTTCGTGACAAGAGTAAGGGATGGGGAAGGGATGTGTTTTTTTTAACAAAAAAAAAGGGGGTAGTAAGTGTTGATACCAATTGGCGGCACAATTTTTTTTATCATGCCTTTCAATTGGAAACATGTACAAGAAATAGTTGCTATGACTGCCCATTCTGTCGCCAGGAAAGAGTCGCAGACATAACTATAGGCGACTATTGGGCAGCAAAGCATACCGAAGAATACGATGCAAGGGGGATATCGACAATACTCCCCAATACAGATATCGGGCAAAAAGCATTGGATGTGTGTTCTATAATAGTGACAAAAAAAGTAGATTGGCTATCAACGATTAAAGCAAATCCTCGTCTTTTCATATCACGTCCTTTGTTCAAAAAGTTTGCTTGTGGTAAATATATAGGTCGTATGTATAAATATCTGCCCAATATTCTTGTCGATAATATTTTAGGTGTTTGGTATTCAAAGCGGAATTTATTGTTTTTGCCTTGGTTTAAATATATTCAGTCTGTAAAACAGAAATACGAATTAGAATATCAGCAATTGTTAAAACAGTCGGCTGATAATTTATAAGAATTGAAATATGAAAATCGGAATTATTACATATCATTGCTCTAACAATTATGGGGCGCAATTACAGGCCTATGCTATATGCCATTTTTTACAAAAGATGGGACATGAGGCAGAGGTTATCGATTGTAATACAATAGGAGTAGGACCTATATTCATGTGGTCTCTAGAATCACTAAGAGCTATTTTCGGTTCAATACGGAACAATTTTCTTAGTCTTGTCTCAGAGAGAAAACGCTATCGCTTGTTCAATGAGTTCTCACGCAACATGATAGGCTTGAGTAAGCCTTGTTATACTAAGGTAGAACTCGATAAGGCATGTAAGAATTACGATTATATTATCACTGGTAGTGACCAAGTATGGCATCCGATGATTTGTGAGGGTAATACTCGTTTCTTCCTCGATCTTCCAATTCCAGATAACCGTAAAATAGCCTATGCTCCAAGTTTTGGTGTCTCGGAATATTCGAAAGAAGAGGTTGATGAATATATGCCTCTGATAAGTAAAATAGGACATTTGTCTGTGAGAGAAGAATCAGGTAGACGGATGATAAAAAAATATACTGGACGTGATGCTAAAATTGTAGTTGATCCCACTATGCTTCTTACAAGGGCAGATTGGGATAAAATTCTGATTCCAGCAAAATATCAAAAATATCTTTTCTATTTCACTATTCTTGATGAGCCGAACGGAACGGATGAATTGGTTCGCAAAATAGCACAGGAAAAAGGACTTGAAATAGTCAGGATTGGTACGGTGCGTGACATCATGAAGAGAGGTTTCATTAATGCTCGTGCTAATGGACCACAACAATTTTTAGGATTGGTCAGAGATGCAGATTTTGTTGTAACTACATCGTTTCATGGAACGGTGTTTAGTATATTGTATGAGAAACAATTTCTTTGTGTCCTCAACAATAATGATAGAAACTCTAGAATGGAAACTTTGTTGTCTGGGTTAGGGTTGGATAGTAGAATGATTAGAAACATACACAATTCAAAGATTTCAAAAGTATCCATAATAAACTATCAAGATGCAAATGCAAGGCTCGCTGAATTGAGAGAGGAATCAATGCAATTTTTAAATAACTCAATTAAAGAATAACATGCCTGAAGAAAATATGAGGTCCATACTTTTTCTAATATCACGTTATCCTGGTTATGGTGGCATTGAGAGAGTGACAACTTTATTGGCAAACCAATGGGTAAAAAAATGTAAGGTATCTATTTGTTCTATCATACAGCAAGCTGAGGATGAATTGATAGCAAAACTGAATAGTGATGTCAAGTTTTATAAAATGCCATATGGTGGGTTGAAGGAGTCGCAAGAGAATGTTGACTTTTTGAAATCTATTGTAACAAATGAGAATGTCGATATTGTGATTTATCAAGACAGCTATTTTCCTTGCCAGTATCTGTTATCTTCCATAAAAGATTGTAAGAGTTGGAAAATCATAGAAGTAGAACATAGCTCTCCTTCTGGATTCGAAATCCAATACAAAGAATATGTAAAGTCAATTCCATGTTGGGATATTTATCATCGTTTTAAGTCATGGTTCTATTACCAAAAAAGTTTAAGTAATGAAAAAAGAAATCGTAGGTTTATATATGGTATTTGTGATAAATATGTAATGCTTGCCGAAGGTTTGATTTCCCAATGTCAGAAATATGGACATATTGATGATAACTCAAAATTTGAGATTATTGGTAATCCTATTTCTATGGACAATTCGAGTGCAACCCTTTCGTTGAAGAAAAAAGAATGTCTTTTTGTTGGTCGTTTGGATAGCATGAAAGGCATTGATAAGTTGATGAGGATATGGGCTATTGTAGAGAGTAGGGTTAAAGACTGGACCTTGGTTATTGTCGGTGATGGTATAATGATGCCGGAAGTGAAAAATGCGATCGCTCATTATCAGCTTGAACATGTTTGTCTGGAAGAATTTCAGGCTGATGTCAAGCGGTATTACCAAACAGCCTCTATATTCTGCATGTGCTCTATTTATGAGGGGTTTCCTATGGTATTGCCAGAAGCTATGGGGTTTGGAGTAGTACCTATTGTTTTCAATTCGTTTGCTGCATTGGATGATATCTTGGTTGATGGAGAAGATGGAGTTAAGGTGACGGCTTTTGATGAAGAGGCTTATAGTGAGAATCTAATAGCAATGATGTCGGATGATGTAAGACTGAAAATGATGCAAAGCAAAGCTCTGGAAAATTCACGAAAGTTCTGTGTTTCTTCAATTTTGGAGAAATGGGATGAACTGTTTAAGAATTTATAAATGATGTTAGATAAGACTTTACCTATAAATAGATGGCAACTTAAACTGTTGGCAATACTTCTTGTTGCCAATTCAGTTTATGCTGTGGCATGGCTTGGTTCGTACAAATATCATAATGCTGTAATAGAGCTAATGATAAATGTTTTGATTATTGGAATAGCGTTTGTCGTATCAACATCGAGGAAACTTGAAGAGAGAAATAATTATAAGATAATAGTTATTTATTTCGTGTGGATGTTGCTTCAAAGCTTTAGGGGACTATTAGGGTGTGAGATGTATATGGACTATAGACAACTTGTGGATGGGACAGTTATGTTGTCTTTGCCAATCCTGATATTTCCATTCGCTTATCCGGTAATAGTTCAGTATATATTGAGAAGATGGCTTTTTGGGGGTGGTTTGGTGTTCTTGTTTTTTATTCTTTGGAATGTAGGTCCTAATTGTCTTTATCTTGCTCCAATTTCTCTGTTGGCTTGTTTCTTCTTCGATTTGCCCAAGAAATGGAAATTTGCAATAGGTATTATATTGGTAGTTTGGTTGGGGGCTGTCATGGACAGAGCTAATCTGATACGTTCTCTAATGATGATTTTTTGCGCATTAGGAGTCAAATATAGGCAGCTTGTATCAGACAAGATGTTACGTTTCGCCCATCATTTTTTCTATGTAATCCCCCTTTTTTTGCTGATGCTCGGTTTTTTAGGTAATTTCAATTTATTTCAATATCTGCAGGAAGATAACAATGGCAAACATACTAAACAAGTCGTAAAATCAGATGGCAGTGTGCAAAATGTAAATATATTTGGTGATACGCGGACATTTATTTATCGTGAGGTATTTGAATCTTCTATCAAGCATGACTATGTGTTATGGGGTCGCTCGCCAGCAAGAGGAAATGATGACTATTTCTTTGAGTCGCTGGTTTCTGATGGAAAAGGTCATGCCCTTCGTCCCAATGAGCGTCATGTCAATGAAGTGGGATTCCTTAATGTATATACTTGGATTGGATTAGTAGGAATTATTCTGTATAGTTGCATTTTTTTTAAAGCTTCATTCTTGGCTGTATCACGTTCGCACAATGTTTATATGAAATTTTTAGGTGTGTTTGTGGCTTTCCGTTGGGCATTGGGGTGGATAGAAGATATCAACTTGTTTTTTATTCAAAGTATAATTCTTTGGATGATGATTGCTATGTGTATGTCTGACAAATTCAGAAATATGGATGATTCAGAATTTCGTATGTGGTTCTTAAAGTGTTTACCGTGATGAAAATAGCTTTGTTACAAAGTGGAAATCAGGGATTTTTTCCACGTTTCTACAGCGATTTGGCAAGAACTGTAGAGAAAAATGGAGATGAACTTAGATTGTTTGTACCTAATACAGGCATTAATAATCGAAGAAAAGTTCCTCATCAAGTGATTTGGGGAAGTCGATTAAACTGGCATTTTCATTTTTATATGTATCGACTTACAGGCTTACAAGATATTTGGTCTTTTTTCAGCACGATAGACTTGATTCGAAAAATAAGAAAATATTCACCTGACGTTATCAATTTTCATGTTGTTAATGATTGCAATTTATGTATCCCCTTGTTAGTCCGTTATATTAACAATCATAATATTCCTGTAGTATGGACTTTTCATGATGTAAGAGCCATCACCGGTCGTTGTGCATACTTTGATGAAGTGGGTTGCTATAAATGGAAAACTGGATGTTATGATTGTCCAACGAACAATAATTGGCTAATTCCCTCACTTGTAGACAACACTCGATTGGAATGGAAAATTCGCAAGAAATGGTTCACTATTATATCTAATCTTACTATTGTTACCCCTTCGGAGTGGTTGGCATGTTATGTACGAGAATCATATTTCAAAGACCATCCAATTTTAGTAATAAACAATGGTATTGATACAAGTGAATTTGCAAAAGAACAAACAAATATTTCGTCTCAAATACTAAATAATGGTAAAAAGATAATTCTTGGCGTAGCTTCTGTTTGGAATAAAAGTAAGGGTATAGACACAATGGAATGGCTGGGAGAACACCTTGGTGATGATTATCAAGTTGTTGTTGTGGGAAACATAGAGAATGAACTGAAAAAAAAAGCTTTGCATTTACTATGTTTGCCGCCAACAAATATAAAATCAGAATTGATAGCCATTTATCAGAAAGCTGACGTGTTTGTTAATCCAACGATGGAGGACAATTTCCCTACGGTAAATATTGAGGCGTTAGCTTCTGGTATTCCTGTGATAACTTATAAGACAGGTGGCAGTGCGGAATGTTTGGATAGCAAATGTGGTATCGCAGTAGAGAAGGGCAATAGAAAGGCCTTGCTTGAAGCTGTAATATATCTTTGTTCTCATTTTGAAGCATATTCAAGAGAGAATTGTATTGAACGTTCTAAATGTTTTTCGTTGTCACAATTTGACAAGTATGTTGAACTATATCATTGTGTATCAAATAAATGAGAGATATAATAAAACTTGCATATAAAAGTGTGTGGATGTTGCTGTTCTTGTCAAAGTCATTTCTTACTACAAGAATTTTCCGACTGAAATTGTGGCTAAATCACGTTGATTATGGAAAGAACGTGACAAGTGCAAATTCGATTACTCGACTTCTCATTAGTAAATCTGCAACTGGTGTTAAGATTGGGAATGCTGTTGCATTTAATAATTATGACGGTCCATCTTGGAATTGCAAATGTTGTTTGCAAGTGAAAGAAGGAGGGAAAATTATAATAGGTGATAATAGTGGTTTTAATGGTGTTTATATTTATTGTTCGTTGGCTGTAACTATAGGAGAATGGGTGAAGATTGGTGGTGGAACTATGATAATCGATACTGATTTTCATCCACTAGACTTTGAAAACCGTAGGTGTGGCTTTAAAGGGATGAATAGCAAGCCGGTTGTTATTGAAGATGACGTTTTTGTTGGTACTCATTGCATTATCTGCAAAGGAGTGAGAATAGGGAATCGCAGTATTGTAGCAGCCGGTAGTGTGGTTGTGAAAGATATACCCAATGGTGAAGTGTGGGGTGGAAATCCTGCGAGATTTATAAGAAAAATTGCGAATAAATATGAATAAAGAATTTCTTGGGAAGATTGAGGCTTTTTTATTGATGCCTATAATTCTCCTTTATTATTTTTTACTTCCTCGGCATATTGTGAATTTGATAATCAGCGACATTCGGGTTTCAGAAATAAAAAAAGTCTCGTTTTGGTCTTTTGCTTACAATTTTTCGATTCATGAAGACTTCAGAAGTACTGTCTATATAAGGCTTGGCGTGAGAAGGATATTTGTAAGTTGGATTAAACCAGGCGCCAAATGCTTTTATAATTTGACTCCTCATTATGGGCACAGCCTTTTTATTCAACATGGTTTTGCCACAATTATATATGCGAAATCCATAGGGCATCATTTTTTTGTCAATCAGCAGGTCACAATAGGGTTCGGCGGTGACGGAAACCCAACTATTGGTAACAATGTGAGTGTTCGTGCTGGTGCAAAAATCATTGGTAATGTGACTATTGGCGATGATGTTATTATTGGCGCAAATGCCGTAGTTATAAAAGATGTTCCGTCACATTCCGTAGTTGTCGGAGTGCCGGGGCGAATTATCAAGAAAAGAAATTCTATGAATGAATCTTGGAAACGTGTAGATATAAAATTATGAAAGAGAAAACGATATATATAGCAGATATCAAAAGTCGCAATACAGGCGGAAAGCTGATAGGACATTTTGTGCCAGTAGCTAAGAATTATCAAGAGATATTTGCAGGCAAGTGTAAAGTAAAGGTATGTGGCGGACCAATCTATAAGCAATATTTTGATAAATACGAATTGGTGGAACTTCCTTACGACAACTATTCAGACTCCGTAATAGAAAAGTTACGCACTTTCATTAATGCCATTTGCCTTTTCTATAAGGCGAGGCATCAAATAATTGTTCTTCAACAAAGTACACCTATCACTGCATTTGTAGCTATTGCTTGCCTCTATTGGTTTACAAGTAAGTTATATCTTATACAATACAATACAGAGTCTGTTAATTCAACCTTGAAGCGGTTTATATATAAGTGCGCAAAAAGAAAAATAAATGGTTTTATTGTCCCTAATGAGCGTGTAGGAAAATCATTCTCAGACAATTATTGTATTGTGACAGATTATATTTATAGCAAAAGCGATGTCAAGATAGTCCCGTTTGCAGAACGTATATGGGATTTTGGTATTGTCGGATCTATTTTTAAAGACAAGGGTTCGCTGCCTGCTCTTGAATATTTGGCAAGTAAAGGATTCAAAGTGCTTATAGCGGGGGGAATTGGAGAATATGAGTTGGAAAATCCTATATACGAGATTATTGAAAAATATTCAAATATCGAATATTATATAGGTTTTGTAGATGATGCGGATTTTAAATATTACATTGGTCATAGCAAATATTGTGTCTTGAATTATTGTGGCACGTATTTCGATCGTAGCAGCGGAGTTGTTCTTGATGTCATTTTCAATGGTACACCTGTTGTTGGCACACGTTGCTCGGCACTAAATATTGTAGATGAAAATCGTTTAGGATTATTATATGAAGATATTGCAGAAATTAACAATTCAAATCTTTTCGATGAGAAGAAATTCGAATTGTATTTGAATAGCATTAGAAAATATATAGATAATCAGAGCAAAGTAAGGGATTGCCTTTGTCAGTTTGTAAGAAACTAAAAAAAATATTTTCAGAAATAGAGGAAAGAAATGTTTTATTGGATATTTGTAAAAGACTGATTGTTTGTTTAGAAAGAGAATGATGGTTTTAATTATTCAAGTTTATACCAATGGCTAATTTCTTTATTCATTTGCACCAAAACTAGTATTAAATATTTTTTCAGAATCAGTTATTATTGCTATAGTAATGTCTTGTAGTATTGTGCATTGGAAATGACAGTTAATGGTGATTTATCGTATTCGTTTAGACAAGAATTTTGTATGAAAAAGAAAAAACTTTTAGTACTCCATCCTATAATAGGACCTTATCGTATTGACTTTTTCAATGCTTTGGCAGCACAATATGACTTTAAATGTTGTGTGTTCATGCATAAGTTTCCTACAATCAACTATGATTTAAAGCAAATAGAGGGGCAATTGAATTTCAAACCAATATGCCTTGATATATATCACGTAACCAAATTGGGTATTCCGAAAGGATTCTTTAAGATAATTGAAGATTTCAAGCCTGATTATGTGATGTTGTCAGAGTGTAGTATCCGTCCTTTACTTGTGCATCTTTATAAATTCCTGCTTAGAAAAAAATTCAAAACTATAACATTGATTGATGACAGTTATGATATGGTTGTTGGAGGTAATCATTTCTCGAAAGCTCATGCTTTGGCCGAAAAGATAATGATTCCGATGAGCGATGAAATAATAACAGTAGAACCTCGTGTAAATGCATTTTTCCAACAAAAATATGGTAAGGGCATTTATTTTCCTATCGTTGCAGACGAGAAGCGCTTAAGGCTGCAATATGAAAAAGCATTGCCTGTTTCTCAACAATACATTATGGATTATGGACTTAAAGACAAAAATATATTGCTTTTTGTTGGGCGACTAATAGATGTGAAAAATCTAAAAAACACTATTCGTGCATTTATTAAAGCCAATATAGCAAATGCTGTTTTTGTGATAGTTGGCGATGGGGTGGAGATGTCGAATTTAAAAGAAGAAGCAAAGGAATGTTCTTCTGTAATATTTACAGGAATGCTTGAAGGAGAGGAACTTTTTGCATGGTATGACGTTGCTGACGTACATATCTTGGCAAGTTATCAAGAGGCTTTTGGCGCAGTAACAAATGAAGCTCTTATAGCAGGTTGTTTTTCTGTTGTATCGAAAAAAGCAGGGTCGCAATGTTTGATAAAAGATGGAGTGAACGGATTTAATGTTGATCCTGACAGTATAGAAGATATATCTAATGGTATAGTAAAGGCTTTCGGTTTAATAAGTGAACCTATAGACAACAAATTAAAACCATCCAAAATGCTTTATTCATTTAATGAATATTTTTCAAATTTGAAGCAAGGATTAGAGAATATTAGGTAGAAGAAGAAGGTGTTATCATTACAGGCAGAGCAAAAGAATGTAACAAATCCTTTTAATGTTGAATTGAGGTTATTGTATTACAAATGATTAGCTCAATTTACTTATAGAACTATAAATTGAATTAGTATGGAGAGAGTTTTTCATATAATATCTCATATTGATATTGGTGGTGCAGAACGTGTAGCCATAAATATAGCCAAGTCGAAAAATCCGAAATTTGAGTATCATCTGATAGAGATAGTACGTTCAGACTCTTATTTTGCTACTCAGTTAGTTGAAGAATTGAAAAGAGCAAATATTTATGTACATCGCTCACCTTATAAAAATAATAAATTAGGAATATTGTTTTTTGGACTTTGGTTCATAAAAATCTACATAAAATATGAACCATCTGTAATTCATATACATACAGAAATGCCAGATTTTTCTATTTGGATATTTCGTAAGCTGGCATGGATTTTTTTGTGGATAAAACCTAAATATGTTCGGACCATCCACAGCACACAATTATGGAACAGTTGGAAGTCTTTGGGATGTATAATAGAACCTTTTTATATTAAGCATCATTGTAATGTAGCAATTTCATCTTCCACACAAGATTGCTACGAGAAGGCTTATAGGGTTAGTGATTTACCAATCATATACAATGGTCTTGAAGAAGTAGTCCAGAAGCCTTTTAATGGAATTGTTAAAGACAAGAAGAATGTTTTGTTTGCAGGACGTTTTTGCGAAGAAAAAGGTATTGATATATTGCTTGCCGTATTGAAAAAAATGGCAAACTCAGATAAATATCATTTTCATATAATAGGAGCGGGACCTTGTGTGAATGATATAAAGGCAGCTGTTGTTTGGAATAACAATATCTCAGTTTATGATAAGATATATGGCCTATCACAATATCTTGAATCATTTGATTATCTTTTCATGCCTTCACGATTTGAAGGATTGCCCTTGCTTGCAATAGAGGCGAGCCTTGCTCATACACCTACTATCATCAATCGTTGTCCTGGTCTTAAAGATACATTGCCGGAAGATTGGCCTTTGGCTGTTAATGATAACTCTGTAGATGCATTTGTAGATATTTTCTGTAATAAATTAGATACTCTTGACTATGAAAAACTTGCTAATGTTGCTTATTTATATGCTAAGAAAAATTTTTCCATAGCTAAGATGCAGAGAGAGTATGAGAAGGTGTATGAAAGCAAAATCTAAATATGACTTAAGGGAGCGTAAGCATCTAACCACCTGTCTACTATAAAATGTAGTTTTCACGTCATAGGTCATTTAAATTATGTAGACGCGGATAAATTCAGTTGTGCGATAGTATATCTCTATTAAAGAAATAAATATTACAGATAATGAAACCGTCCATTCTTTTTATTCTTCACATGCCACCGCCTGTACATGGTGCGGCCATGATGGGGAAATATATTCATGATAGTAAGGTGATAAATGAGACATTTGATTGCCATTATATTAATTTGGCTACTGCACAGGATATTGGAGATATTGGCAAAGTAGGGGTGAGGAAGTTACTCTCGTTTATAGGGTTACTGAAGCATATACATCAAACGGTGAAACAAGTGAAACCAGAGTTGGTGTATGTAACACCCAACTCACATGGTATTGCCCTTTATAAAGAGTTTGTCATTGTGCAAATGCTGAAAGGCATGGGGTGCAAGATCGTGATTCATTTTCATAATCAAGGGGTAAAGAAGTCTCAAAATAGCAGGCCTGCTAAGTGGGTGTATCCCAATCTTTTTAAAGGGGTCAAGGTAATATTGTTGGCTGAAGCACTTTATGAGGATGTGAAAAGATATGTGGACAGACGAGATATACTGATTTGTCCGAATGGTATTCCTGATATAAAGAGATAAAGGTGGATAAGAGGTTTAATGTATTTTTCCTCTCGAACATGATGTTGGAGAAAGGGGTGTGGACACTACTGGACGCATGCTGTATCTTGAAAAATAAAGGGTATGACTTTGTGTGTAACTTCGTGGGCAAATGGAGTGACATTAGTGAAGAAGAGTTTGCTGCCTACTTGCAGAAATGCGGACTAGAGGGTATGGTTATGGCACATGGTGCAAAATATGGTAGTGATAAGGATGTATATTGGCTACAGGCGGATCTTTTTATACTTCCTACTTACAATGAATGTTTTCCTCTAGTACTGTTGGAAGCAATGCAACATGGTGTGGCTTGCATTGCTAGTCATGAAGGGGGAATAGTGGATATTATTGATGAAGGTGAGACAGGATATATTGTTCCCATGAAGGATGCATTGGCTTTGGCCGAGAAGGTGGCTTATTGTATGGAACATCGTGATCTGTGTCGTGAGATGGGGCGCAAAGGTAGGATGAAATTTGAATGTGAGTTCACGCTGCAACGTTTTGAGGAACGTATGTGTGGCATTCTTAAGAAATTGGTATAATATTTAGAGTAGATATTCATATGATCAAGTTGAAAGAACTTCCTATTGTAGAGAACGTAGACCAATTAAAAACATTGCCGCAGGGTAAACTCCTAATAAATACCATAAATGCGCACTCATACAACACTGCACTAAAGGATTCGCTTTTTGCCGAGGCGCTAATAAAAGGCGATGTACTTATCCCTGACGGAGCAAGTATTGTAAAAGTTTGTAAATGGTTAAAGATGCAAAGCCAACCGCGGGAACGAATAGCCGGTTGGGATCTCTTTGTGTTTGAAATGAATTGCCTTAATGAGAAAGGCGGGCGATGTATGTTTATGGGTAGTTCGGAGAAAGTGTTGGCATTGATAAAACAACGTGCAGCAGTAGACTATCCGAACCTAGAAGTAGTGACTTATTCACCTCCCTATAAGCCAGAATTTTCACAGGAAGATAATGCAGCTATTGTGGCAGCTATCAACAAGGCAAATCCAGATTTGTTGTGGATTGGCATGACTGCTCCCAAGCAGGAAAAATGGGTTTATAGTAATTGGCAAAAGTTGAATATTCATTGCCATGTGGGCACTGTGGGGGCGGTGTTTGACTTCTATGCAGGTACTACTGAACGGGCTCCGTTATGGTGGCAGCAACATTCGTTGGAATGGCTTTACCGACTAATAAAAGAACCTAAACGGATGTGGCGTAGATATCTGGTGGGTAACTTGTTGTTTTTATGGAATATATGTAAAGAGAAATATGGTTATATAGTAGGATAAAAGTGTTATTCTAACTGGCAGTGGCATTGCTTATTATTGATTTTTAATTATCGAATATGGACTTTCAAAGAAATATTATCATTACCGGTGGTACTGGATTATGCACTCGGAAAGAAAGTCAACAGAAATCATGATACTTATGGTATGCCGACTATTATGACTAACTGTTGATAAAAGCAATTTATTATGTTGACTACTGTAGAATATTTATCTTTGCTTCGTGAATATATGCGAAAGAATGCTGCTAAATATGGTATTTCTCGTATGGGGATATTTGGCTCCGTTGCTCGTGGTGAACAACATGAGGGTAGTGATGTCGATATTTGTGTTGAAATTGATAGACCTTCTATCTTTACTTTAGTTCATATTAAAGAAGAATTGGAAAAACTATTGAAATGCCCTGTTGATGTGGTTCGATTGCGGAATAATATGGATGAATTATTGAGAGGGTGTATCAATAAAGATGGAATTTATGTGTAAAAATTTGCAGAAGTTAAAAGATGTGCTACAACAAATCATAGACGATTTGAAAGTATCCAATCAAGCGATTGACTAAATGATTTTTTATCTCAAATTTCTAAAATACGTCCGTACCTTCTGTGTCTGAATATGTTTATTTCTAAAATGGAGGATTTGTTGACTTTTAAGTAGGGGATAGTGAAGTCCCTTATTTTATCTCATATTTCTGAAGTATGCACGTATCTTCCTCATAATCTTGATTCCCATTACCACCCCATCGAATATCGCCATGCCTGTATTGAACGAACGCATAATGGCATCCGCTTTGTTGGTAGCCGGAGCTAGCGGAGCGAATATCTCGCGTGTTGTGGCAGTCATGGCTTTCTTTTGAGCATGAATCTCATTTAGAAGTTTCTTTTTACGTTCTGCGATTTCTTCTAAAGTAATTTTCTGTGGTGGTGTTTGTGCACTCATAATTTATTTATTTGAATCGGTTAAAAATAAATTAGCGAGGAAGTTCACCATCGGAGAGATGATGAGCTGCTTGCGGAAAATAATAACTAGGAAGATAAGGACGATGTTGATACCGGCAATAATGGCAAAACTAGCCATGAGACCACCGACCAATGGCTCTAAGATGTAAGCCAATGCAAAAAGTAGGTAAAACAGGGCTACCATGCCTAAGATAATAAGTACTAATATCATGATTAACGTTGAGAATAGTATGGTTAACTTTTCCGTTAATTCTAATTTGGTGTATTCTTTCTGAAGTTCTAAATATTTCTTGAACTCGAAAAATAACTGCTGGAAATTCTCAATACTTTTATCGTCTGCAAACATGGTCGCTCTGTTTTAGTCTGTTGTTACTCATTTACTCTGCTATTTCTCCTTTCATCTCAGCTGCAATCTCGTCAACAAGATTTTCCATCTCATTACGGTTGAGCTTGATACCTTTCTTACGGAGAATCTCTGCAATTTTATGACGAGTATCTTCTCCCTTCTCAGGAGCAAATAAAATACCAAGGGCTGCGCCTACGGCTGCACCACCCAGAAAAGCTGCTAATACATTCAATCCTTTCATAATTTGTAATGTTTAAAATGATTATGATACAACAAATATAACATTTTTATTGAAAGGTTGTTCATGAAAACGAAAAAAAGTGCTCAGTTTTATATTTATTTTTTTCTTCTTCGGTTTAATCTTATTTAACTGACTTTCGAGACTAACCAATATGACTTAAGGCGTACTTTTGCCAACTAATATTGTAAATCGAAACATAATGGAAGCTAAAATTGTTTTTATTACCGGTGCCAGTAGCGGAATTGGTGAAGGTTGTGCCCGTAAGTTTGCAAAAGAGGGATGGAACTTGATTCTGAATGCACGCATCGTGTCGAAGTTGGAGGAACTGAAGGCTGAATTGGAAAAGATGTATGGTGTGCGGGTATATATACTTCCTTTTGATGTACGTGACCGGAAGCAGGCTGCCGCAGCTTTGGAATCTTTGCCCGAAGAATGGAAAGCGATTGATGTGCTGGTCAACAATGCCGGACTGGTGATTGGCGTGGATAAGGAGTTTGAGGGGAGTCTGGATGAGTGGGACATCATGATCGATACGAATATAAGAGGGTTGCTGGCTATGACACGCATGGTAGTACCCGGTATGGTGGAACGCGGACGCGGACATGTTATCAATATCGGTTCTATTGCCGGTGATGCCGCTTATCCCGGAGGAAGCGTGTATTGTGCGACTAAAGCTGCTGTAAAAGCTCTGTCGGACGGTTTGCGGATTGATTTGGTGGATACACCATTGAGAGTAACGAATATTAAGCCGGGTATGGTGGAAACAAATTTTACGGTAGTACGTTATCGTGGAGATAAAGAGGCTGCTGATAATTTTTACAAAGGGATTCGTCCGTTGACGGGAGATGATATTGCCGAGACTGTCTATTTTGCCGCATCGGCTCCCGAGCATATTCAGATTGCGGAGGTACTTTTAATGCCTACTTATCAGGCTACGGGTACTATTTCGTACAAGAAAAAGACGGAATAGAGGTTTTTTTGCCGGATTTCTTTGCCGGATGATAAAATTTCTATTATTTTGTTGCCCGAAACTAAATGTAGATGGACAAGGATATAGAATTATTAATTAAAACAAGAGTATAGGATTATGAAAAAATTAGTCGTATTGGGAATGGGAGTATGCTTGGTGCTGGCTTTTGCATCTTGTAAATCCAGCGAAAGCGCCTATAAGAAAGCTTACGAGAAAGCAAAACAGCAGGAACTGGCGGAACCGCAGGTGGAAGCTCCGGTAGAAGTGACTCCGGTAGTGGCAGCTCCTGTGACAACACCTAAGGTGGCAGATACATCCGGCGTTCGCCAGGAAAAAGTTACAGTGGTTTCCGGCAATGAGGGATTGAAAGATTATAGTGTAGTGGCAGGTAGTTTTGGCGTTAAAGCAAATGCGGAAGGTCTGAAAGATTGGTTGGACGCACAAGGTTATCAGTCAACTATCGCATTCAATGCAGATAAGGCGATGTATCGTGTTATCGTAAGTTCATTTGCCGATAAAGCTGCAGCAGCTGAAGCCCGTGATGCTTTTAAAGCCAAGTATCCGAACCGTTCGGACTTCCAGGGAGTCTGGTTGCTGTATCGTGTTTATTGATTTCTTTTTGGTAATATATACTTGGAAAGAACAAATGTTGTTTCCAAATAAGAAGGCGGTAACTGGGAAGTTACTGCTTTTTTATTGAGAAAGGGTGAATATCTATTTAGATATTTTTATCTTTCTACTAAAAGAAGTTATAAATGTCGGTGGGGAAACTTTTATAGCAAAGAAAGTTTTTACTTTTGTCAATTCTTAATTTGGAGAATCCACAGCCTTGATGGAAATGAGGTTTTAATAAAAGAATTAAATGGAACAAAAATATGTAATGGCTGCTATTGATGCGGCATTGAAAGCAAGTGAAGAAATACTGTCTATTTATGAGGATCCGGCATCGGATTTTGAAATAGAAAGAAAGGCTGATAATTCTCCACTGACAATAGCGGACAGAAAAGCACATGAGGCAATTGTTGCCGTTTTGAGCAAGACTCCTTTCCCGATCCTTAGTGAAGAAGGGAAACATCTGGATTATGAGGTCCGCCGTAAATGGGATACTTTATGGATTGTGGATCCTTTGGATGGTACAAAGGAATTTATCAAGCGTAATGGGGAATTTACAGTGAATATTGCTTTGGTGCAGGACTCGGTGCCTGTGATAGGGGTTATTTATGTGCCTGTAAAGAGAATACTCTATTTTGCGGTTGAGGGTGTGGGAGCATATAAGTGCTCCGGTCTTGTCGGTCTGGAAGATGATACGGTGACATTGAAACAGATGATCGAAGATTCGGAACGATTGCCTTTGGATGATCCTCGTGATCATTTCATAGTCGTTGCTTCCCGTTCGCACCTGTCGCCTGAAACGGAAGAATATATTGCAGACCTGAGAAAGAAGAAACGCGGTGGCATTGAGTTGATATCGCGTGGAAGTTCCATGAAGATCTGTCTGGTGGCGGAAGGAGAGGCTGACGTGTATCCGCGCTTTGCTCCGACTATGGAGTGGGATACGGCTGCCGGACATGCGATTGCACGTGCTGCCGGAATGGAAGTGTATCAAGCCGGAAAGGATGAGCCGTTACGATATAATAAGGAGGACTTATTGAATCCTTGGTTTATTGTTGAGCCTAAGAGAGAACACTAATTGATGTTTATATGACATTTGAAATTGTATTTGTACTATTGGCCCTATTAGGAATGGTAGCTGCCTTGGTTGCAGATAAGATGCGTCCGGGTATGATACTTTTTTCAGTAGTGGTATTATTTTTGTGTGCCGGTATTCTGACTCCCAAAGAGATGCTTGAAGGCTTTAGCAACAAAGGTATGATAACCGTTGCTTTGCTATTTCTGGTGAGTGAAGGGATCCGACAGTCGGGTACGCTGGGACAGGTGATAAAGAAGCTGTTGCCTCAGGGGAAGACAACGGTGTTTAAGGCACAGCTGCGTCTTTTGCCTTCGGTGGCGTTCATCTCCGCTTTCTTGAATAATACTCCTGTCGTGGTTATCTTTGCTCCTATTATCAAGCATTGGGCCAATGCGGTGAAGCTTCCTGCTACAAAATTCTTGATACCTCTTTCTTATGTCACTATTCTGGGTGGTATTTGTACGCTGATCGGTACCTCTACTAATCTGGTGGTGCATGGTATGATATTGGATGCCGGGTTTGAAGGCTTCTCGATGTTTGAACTTGGAAAGGTAGGAATCTTTATAGCCATTGCCGGTATTATTTATCTGTTTGTTTTCTCGAAGCGTCTGTTGCCGGATGCACGCCCGGATACGGCGGTACCGGATGAGGAAGTAGAGGAAGGGGAGAAGCTGCACCGGGTAGAAGCTGTATTGGGTGCGCGTTTTCCCGGTATTAATAAGAAACTGAAGGATTTTAATTTCCAACGCCATTATGGGGCGGAAGTGAAGGAGATAAAGACACGTAACGGACAACGTTTTGTTACGAATCTGGAAGATATAGTGCTTCATGAAGGAGATACTCTGGTGGTGATGGCTGATGATACGTTTATTCCGACATGGGGAGAATCTTCCGTATTCGTGCTGTTGACAAATGGAAGCGACCCTGATACTGCCGGAAAGAAAAAACGTTGGTTTGCTTTGTTTCTTTTGGTGTTGATGATTGTAGGTGCAACAGTGGGTGAACTTCCTATTGTGAGGGAAATGTTTCCGGATATCAAACTGGATATGTTCTTTTTTGTCTCTATTACTACTATTATTATGGCATGGACGAATCTGTTCCCTGCCCGCAAATATACTAAATACATTTCATGGGATATCCTGATTACGATTGCTTGTGCTTTTGCGATCAGTAAGGCGATGGTAAATTCGGGAGTGGCGGATTGCGTTGCTAAGTTCATCATTGGGTTAAGTGATGATTACGGTCCGCACGTGTTGCTCGCAATGCTATTTATTATCACAAATCTGTTTACGGAGTTGATAACCAATAATGCAGCGGCGGCTTTGGCGTTCCCTCTGGCACTGTCGATCTCGGCACAGATGGGAGTCAGCCCGACACCTTTCTTCGTGGTGATTTGTATGGCTGCATCTGCCAGTTTCTCTACGCCTATTGGTTATCAGACGAATCTGATTGTGCAAGGTATCGGTAACTATAAGTTTATGGATTTTGTGCGTATCGGATTACCGCTAAATATTATAACCTTCTTAATTTCTGTTATTCTGATCCCGATGATCTGGAACTTTTAATAAAACTAATTTATAGATGGAAGAAAAGAATCATATATATCCTATATTTGACCGCATGATGACACGGCAAGACAAAGAAGAGCTTTTGGGACAGCATAGTGTCATGATATGGTTTACCGGACTGAGCGGGTCGGGGAAAAGTACAGTTGCCATTGCATTGGAACGCGAACTGCATAAGCGTGGACTGCTTTGCCGTATTCTGGACGGGGATAATATCCGTAGCGGAATTAATAATAATTTGGGCTTTTCGGAAACCGACCGGGTGGAGAACATTCGCCGTATAGCCGAAGTGTCAAAGTTGTTTTTGGATAGCGGCATTATAACAATTGCTGCTTTTATCAGTCCGAATAATGATATTCGCGAAATGGCAGCGAATATAATCGGAAAGGATGATTTTCTGGAGATTTTCGTAAGTACCCCGTTGGAGGAGTGTGAGAGACGCGATGTAAAGGGGTTGTATGTGAAAGCCCGCAAAGGAGAAATAAAGAATTTTACGGGAATCTCCGCGCCTTTTGAGATACCGGAACATCCGGCTTTGTCGTTGGATACTTCTAAACTGAGTCTGGAAGAATCTGTGAATCGTTTGCTGGAGCTGATTTTACCTAAAGTGAAGAATGTGAAATGAAGAATGAAGAATTGGGAATGAAGAATTGGTATGCGGTTGTCGGCAAATTCATAATTCGTAATTCATAACTTTTAAAATAAATGGAAGAATATAAATTAAGCCACTTGAAAGAGCTCGAAGCAGAGTCTATTCATATCATCCGCGAGGTGGCGGCGGAATTTGAGAATCCGGTGATGCTTTACAGTATCGGAAAGGATTCTTCGGTGATGGTACGCTTGGCTGAAAAAGCGTTTTATCCGGGTAAAGTGCCATTCCCTTTGATGCATATCGATTCGAAATGGAAGTTCAAGGAGATGATTCAGTTCCGTGACGAATATGCTAAAAAATATGGATGGAATCTGATTGTAGAAAGTAATATGGAAGCTTTCAATGCTGGGGTGGGACCTTTTACGCATGGAAGCAAAGTGCACACTGACCTGATGAAGACACAGGCATTGCTTCGTGCTCTGGATAAGTATAAGTTTGATGCAGCGTTCGGGGGAGCCCGTCGTGATGAAGAGAAATCACGTGCGAAAGAACGTATTTTCTCTTTCCGGGATAAGTTCCATCAGTGGGATCCGAAAAATCAGCGCCCTGAATTGTGGGATATTTATAATGCCCGTGTACACAAGGGGGAAAGTATTCGCGTATTCCCGTTGAGTAACTGGACAGAGTTGGATATCTGGCAGTATATTCGGCTGGAGAATATTCCGATTGTCCCGTTGTATTATGCAAAGGAACGTCCGGTAGTACAAATGGATGGCAATCTGATTATGGCGGATGACGATCGCTTGCCGGAAAAATACCGTGACCAGATTGAAATGAAGATGGTCCGTTTCCGTACGCTGGGTTGTTGGCCATTGACGGGTGCTGTAGAAAGCGGAGCTTCAACAATTGAGGAGATTGTGGAAGAAATGATGACTACTACTAAGAGTGAGCGGACAACTCGCGTGATTGACTTCGACCAGGATGCGAGTATGGAGCAGAAGAAACGTGAAGGATACTTTTAATTGTAACAAGTGATGGCAGATAATAAATTAGATATAAAGGCTTTTCTGGATAAAGATGAGCAGAAAGACTTGCTGAGACTGTTGACCGCCGGTTCGGTTGATGATGGGAAATCAACGCTGATCGGACGTTTGTTGTTTGACAGTAAGAAATTGTACGAAGACCAGTTGGATGCGTTGGAGCGTGATAGCAAACGTGTGGGAAATGCGGGTGAGCATATAGACTACGCATTGTTGCTCGATGGTTTGAAAGCCGAACGGGAACAGGGTATTACGATTGATGTGGCTTATCGTTATTTTTCTACCAACGGCCGTAAGTTTATTATTGCGGATACTCCGGGACATGAGCAGTATACTCGTAATATGATCACCGGCGGATCTACGGCTAACTTAGCTATTATTCTGGTAGACGCCCGTATGGGAGTGATTACACAGACACGTCGCCATACTTTCCTGGTATCTCTGTTGGGTATCAAGCATGTCGTACTGGCCGTAAACAAGATGGACTTGGTGGACTTCTCGGAAGAACGGTTCAACGAGATTGTTGCCGAATACAAGAAATTCGTTGCTCCGTTGGGAATTCCCGATGTGAACTGTATTCCTCTTTCCGCTTTGGATGGAGATAATGTAGTGGATAAATCGGAACGTACTCCGTGGTATAAAGGAATCTCTTTGTTGGATTTTCTGGAAACCGTTCATATCGATAATGACCATAATCTGTCTGATTTCCGTTTCCCGGTTCAATATGTACTTCGCCCGAATCTGGACTTTAGAGGTTTCTGCGGTAAGGTCGCATCCGGTATTGTCCGTAAGGGGGATACGGTGATGGCACTTCCTTCGGGAAAAACGTCTAGGGTAAAAAGTATCGTAACTTATGACGGGGAGTTGGATTATGCGTTTCCACCGCAATCTGTTACGTTGACTTTGGAAGATGAGATTGATGTGTCTCGTGGTGAAATGCTGGTGCATCCGGATAACTTGCCTATTATCGACCGTAATTTTGAGGCAATGATGGTGTGGATGGACGAGGAACCGATGGATATCAATAAATCTTTCTTTATCAAGCAAACGACTAATCTGAGCCGCACCCGTATTGATGCGATTAAATATAAGGTGGATGTAAACACAATGGAACACCTTTCTGTTGATAATGGACAATTGACGGCAGATAGTTTGCCATTGCAACTCAATCAGATTGCACGTGTGGTGCTGACTACTGCCAAAGAACTTTTCTTTGATCCGTATAAGAAGAATAAGTCATGCGGTTCATTTATCCTGATTGATCCTATTACAAATAATACTTCGGCTGTCGGTATGATTATCGATCGGGTTGAGGTGAAGGATATGAGCAATACGGATGATATTCCTGTTTTGGACTTACCGAAGTTGGGAATTGCTCCGGAACATTATGAAGCTGTAGAAAAAGCAGCAAAGGAATTGGAACGTCAGGGTTTTGCTGTGAAAATAATAAAGTAAGAAAAGTATGGGATTACTTGAATTTAATAAACTTCCGATTAATACGCTGGTAGGTGCAGACTGGAAAACGTTTAAGGCTATCACTGCCGGTCGTGAAATAGATGCGGCTTACAAGGGAAAATACCGGTTGACAAAGGCGGTGTGCCGTTTACTCTCTCCATTAGCCGGATTGCAGAATAGCCGGTATGAAAAGCTATTGGCCAACCAGCCATTGGAACATGATCCGGTATTTATTCTGGGACATTGGAGAAGCGGAACTACTTTTGTTCATAATGTGTTCTCTTGCGACAAGCATTTTGGGTATAATACAACGTATCAGACTGTGTTTCCTCATTTGATGATGTGGGGGCGGCCTTTCTTTAAAAAGAATATGAGTTGGCTGATGCCGGATAAACGTCCGACCGACAATATGGAACTGGCTGTGGATCTTCCGCAGGAAGAGGAATTTGCATTGTCGAATATGATGCCTTATACTTATTATAATTTTTGGTTCTTGCCGAAATGTCAACAGGAATATGCAGACAAGTATCTGTTGTTTGATGATATTACAGACGCGGAGTTGAAAGTATTTGAAGAGGTATTTACGAAACTGATTAAGATTTCTTTGTGGAATACGCATGGTACTCAGTTCCTTAGCAAGAACCCTCCGCACACCGGCCGGGTGAAAGAACTGGTAAAGATGTTCCCGAACGCTAAGTTTATTTACTTGATGCGTAATCCGTATACGGTATTCGAATCTACACGCAGTTTCTTTACAAATACGATTCAACCGTTGAAGTTGCAGGATATCAGCAATGAACAATTGGAGGAAAATATCCTTTCTATCTATGCGAAACTTTATCATAAGTATGAATCGGACAAACAGTTTATCCCCGAAGGTAATCTGATGGAGGTGAAGTTTGAAGATTTTGAATCAGATGCGATGGGAATGACAGAGAATATTTATAAGTCACTTTCTATTCCGGGATTCACGGAAGCGCGTGCTGACATAGAAAAGTATGTGGGCGGTAAGAAAGGATATAAAAAGAACAAGTATAAATATGATGATCGCACAATTCGTCTGGTTGAAGAGAATTGGGGATTTGCTTTAAAACAATGGGATTATAATTTATAAGAAGAAGAAAAAAGAAAGGAAAGTAATGGTTCAGAAAATCGTTCATCGCCTGTTGATGACAGGTTTTGTTGCATTTTTTTCTTCCTTGTCTTTGATGGCGCAGCATAAAGTCGAAATGCTTCCTTTTGGAGACATGGATCAATGGGTAGACCGTCAAATAAAGGAGTCGAGCATTATTGGCGGAAATACAAAGAATGTGTATGCGATAGGGCCGACCACTGTAATCAAGGGAGATCAGGTTTATAAAAATATGGGTGGTTCGCCTTGGGGTACTTCAAACGTGATGGCAAAAGTAGCCGGAATTACCAAGACGAACACATCGGTTTTCCCTGAAAAAAGAGGGAATGGATACTGTGCGCGGCTGGATACTCGTATGGAAAGTGTGAAGGTGCTGGGACTGGTTAATATCACGGTGCTGGCGGCCGGTTCTATTTTTACCGGATCGGTGCATGAACCTATTAAAGGTACTAAGAATCCACAGAAGATGCTGCAGACCGGTATTCCGTTTACTAAGAAACCGGTAGCCCTTCAGTTCGACTACAAGGTGAAGATGTCGGATCGCGAAAATCGTATCCGTGCTACCGGATTCAGTAAGATTACGGATGTTCCCGGTAAAGATTATCCCGCAGCTATTCTGTTTTTGCAGAAACGTTGGGAAGATGCGGAAGGAAACGTGTATGCGAAACGTATCGGTACAATGGTGACTTATTATTATCACTCTGCGGACTGGAAGAATAATGTTTCCTATGAAATTATGTATGGTGATATTACAAGTCGTCCTGAATATAAGGCTCACATGATGCGTCTGCAGGTTACTGAAAGTTACACGGTCAATAGTAAAGGCGAAAGTGTACCTATTCATGAGGTGGCTTGGGGGGATGAGAATGACGTCCCTACCCATCTGTGTCTTCAGTTTACATCCAGTCACGGAGGGGCATATATAGGTTCTCCGGGAAATACATTATGGATTGATAATGTAAAGTTAGTATATTAAAGGTACAGCAGAAAAATAAGAATAGCCAATGATAAATTTGTCGTTGGCTATTTTTGTTTTATAAAAAAAGAATGGAGGTGTGATTTTTTACGTGTTTTTTTGCGTGTATTATATTAAATATCTATATTTGCAGTAATTTTTAAGAAAATAAGTTCGTCTTATTCTCTTTTTGATGGAAATATATTATTTACTAAAATAAATTGAGATGAAAAAGGGTTTATTATTTATTTTATTGGCGGCAGTTTCTGTTTGTCTGCCTGCTCAGGAAAAAGAAAAAGCAGCAACTAGCTATAGCGTAGAGACAAACCGCTTTGGAGCTAATTGGTTTATTAGCGGTGGTCTGGGAGCCCAGATGTATTTTGGAGATAATGACAGTAAGTTGGATTTTGGAAAACGACTTGCTCCTGCATTGGACATTGCTGTAGGAAAGTGGTTTACTCCCGGAATTGGTTTGCGTATTGCTTATAATGGTCTTCAGGCTAAGGGAGCTGCTTTGCTTGAAGATGATGCTTACGTAAAAGGTGGCGTTATGTCTAACGGATATTATAAGCAGAAATGGAATATCGCCAATTTCCATGGTGATGTTATGTTGAACCTTACTAATATGTTCTGCGGATATAAGGAAGACCGTCTGTATTCATTCATCCCTTATGTGGGTGCAGGATGGGTTCATTCTTGGACGAAACCGACAGATGATAATATTGGTTTTAATTTAGGTTTGATTAACCGTTTCCGTTTGTCGTCTGCTTTGGACTTCAACGTGGAAATGCGTAGCCTGTTTATGAAAAATACATTGGCTGGTGAGAATAAGGAAGCTATGTTAGGACTGACTGTAGGTGTTACTTATAAATTTAAGAAACGCGGTTGGAATGCAGTTCCTACAGTTCCGATGGTTCCGGAAAGCCAGTTGAACGATATGAGAGACAGAGTAAACGCACTGAAGGGTGAAAATGAATCTTTGAAGCGTGACCTGGTTGAAGCACGTAATAAGAAACCGGAAGTGATCGTTAAGAAAGAAGCCGGATTTGTTCCACGCCTTGTTGTAGTATTCAATATCGGTAAGAGCAATATCAGCAAGAGAGAGTACATGAATATCGAAGCTATGGCTAAGGGTATCAAGGAAAATCCAGGAAAAGTATTTACTATAACCGGATATGCTGATAAGGGTACAGGCTCTGCTGAATACAACATGAAGTTGAGTAAGAAGAGAGCTGAAGCTGTTCGTGACTTGATGGTTAACGAATTCGGAGTTCCTGCTTCTCAGTTGAAGGTTGACTATAAGGGTGGTGTTGGCAATATGTTCTATGATGATGCTAAACTGAGCCGTGTAGCAATTGTTGAAGAATAATATACATTTGAAATATTATAATAAAAGAGACGTTTCCTTTCACGGGAAGCGTCTTTTTTTGTATTTTTGTGCCCCATGAGCAGAATAGTAGCAATAGATTACGGAAGAAAACGTACAGGAATAGCTGTCAGCGACACCATGCAGCTGATTGCCAATGGCTTGACGACAGTTCCTACACATGAGCTTTTGAATTTTATCGGTGATTACATCGCTAAGGAACCGGTAGAGCGGATTATTATTGGATTGCCTAAGCAAATGAATAATGAAGTTTCGGAGAATATGAAAAATATAGAACCTTTTGTCCGTTCACTGAAAAAACGTTTTCCTGAGCTTCCTGTGGAGTATGTGGACGAGCGTTTTACCTCCGTTCTTGCGCATCGGACTATGCTGGAGGCAGGACTGAAAAAGAAAGACCGGCAGAACAAGGCTTTGGTAGATGAGATTAGCGCTACAATTATTCTGCAAACATATTTGGAAAGTAAACGTTTTTAATTTAGACAAAGAATAACTTAATTTTTTAGTAGAATATCAGATATGATTTTACCTATTTATGTATATGGCCAGCCTGTTTTAAGAAAGGTGGCAGAGGATATAACTCCGGATTATCCGAATCTGAAAGAGTTGATTGCAAATATGTTTGAAACAATGGTGCATGCGGACGGTGTAGGATTGGCTGCCCCGCAAATCGGTTTGCCCATTCGTGTTGTTACCATTACGTTAGATCCGCTCTCGGAGGATTATCCTGAATTTAAAGATTTTAATAAAGCTTATATCAATCCCCATATACTAGAGGTCGGGGGAGAAGAAGTAAGTATGGAAGAAGGATGTCTGAGTCTGCCGGGTATCCATGAGACAGTGAAAAGAGGAAATAAGATTCGCGTGAAATATATGGACGAGAATTTTGTGGAACACGAGGAAGTTGTAGAAGGCTATCTGGCTCGCGTAATGCAACATGAATTCGACCATTTGGACGGTAAGATGTTTATTGATCATATTTCTCCACTTCGTAAGCAAATGATTAAGGGAAAACTGAATACGATGTTGAAGGGGAAAGCTCGCAGTTCTTATAAGATGAAACAGGTAAAATAAAGATAAAAAACGTTTATATCCCTGTTAAGTAAACGAAAAGCATTATTTTTGCTTCGTTTACAAGTATAAAATGTCGATGATAAAGAGAATATTAACAGTATTATTACTGTTCCCCACACTGGTATGTGCTCAGATAAATACGGATCGGGTGATGACTATCGCCCGAAACGCTCTTTATTTTGAGGATTATGTACTTTCCATTCAGTACTTCAACCAGGTAATTAACGCTAAACCTTATTTGTATGAGCCTTATTTTTTCAGGGCTTTGGCCAAATTGAATCTGGAAGATTTTCAAGGTGCGGAAGCAGACTGTGATGCGGCTATCCAACGCAATCCGTTTGTGGTAGGTGCTTATCAGATTCGTGGCCTTGCCAGAATCCGTCAGAGCAAATTTGACGGGGCTATTGAAGATTATCAGAAGGCTTTGCATTATGATCCGGAGAATATCACTCTGTGGCATAATTTAACGTTATCTCATATTCAGAAAAAGGATTATAATTCAGCAAAAGAGGATCTGGAAAGTTTGCTGAAAGTGTCTCCCCGTTATACACGTGCTTATTTAATGAGGGGGGAAGTGTCTTTGCAGCAGAAGGACACCATTGCTGCCTTGACCGATTTCAATAAGGCGCTTGAATTGGATAAATATGATCCGGACGCATGGGCTGCACGGGCAATTGTGAAATTGCAGCAATCCAAATATGCAGAGGCGGAATCGGACTTTGACCGGGCTATTCATTTAAGTGCGAAGAATGCCGGAAATTATATTAATCGTGCATTGGCAAGATTTCATCAGAATAATCTGAGAGGTGCTATGAGTGACTACGATTTGGCATTGGATATTGATCCCAATAACTTTATCGGACATTATAATCGTGGTCTGCTTCGTGCACGGGTAGGGGATGACAACCGGGCAATTGAGGACTTTGATTTTGTCATTCAAATGGAACCGGATAATATGATGGCTGTCTTTAACCGTGGTTTGCTCCGTGCGCAGACAGGTGATTATCGTGGGGCCATACAAGACTATACGACTGTTATCAATCAGTATCCTAACTTTCTGGCCGGATATTATCAGCGTTCGGAAGCCCGTAGAAAAATTGGGGATAAGAAAGGAGCGGAACAAGATGAGTTTAAGGTCATGAAAGCCCAGATTGACAAGCAGAACGGTGTGACTAATAAGGATGTTGCCCAGAATAAAGATAAAGCGGACGGAAGTGGAGATGAAGATGGAGAAAAAACACGCAAGAAGTCGGATAAGAATATGAATAACTATCGTAAGATAGTAATTGCCGATGACTCTGAAGCCGAACAGCGCTATACGAGTGATTATCGTGGACGTGTGCAGGACAAGAATGTAAATATCACACTGGAACCCATGTTTGCTTTGACTTATTATGAGAAAATGAGTGACGTGAAACGTTCGGTGAATTTCCACAAGTATATTGAGGACTTGAACCGTACGGGAATCCTCTCTAAACGTCTCCGTATTACGAATATGGAAGCTCCGTTGACAGAAGAACAGGTGAAATTCCATTTTGCTTTGATTGATACACATACATCCGCTATCGTGGCTGATGAAAAGAGCGCTCCGAAGCGTTTTGCCCGTGCGATTGACTTCTATCTGGTGCAGGACTTCTCAAGTGCTGTGGCTGACTTGACACAGACGATTCTGTTGGACGGTGATTTCTTCCCGGCTTATTTTATGCGTGCGCTTATCCGCTGTAAGCAACTGGAATATCAGAAGGCGGAACAAGCTGCCGAAACGGATATTCCGGGTGATAAACGTAAAGAGATTACTGCGGTTGATTATGAAGTAGTAAGGAAAGACCTGGACAAGGTGATCAATCTGGCGCCGGACTTTGTTTATGCTTACTATAACCGTGCGAATGTCTCTGCTATGCTGAAGGACTACCGGGCTGCTATTGCCGATTATGACAAGGCGATCGAGCTGAATCCCGATTTTGCGGATGCTTACTTTAATAGAGGCCTTACCCATATATTTTTAGGTAATAACAAACTGGGCATTTCTGATTTAAGTAAAGCCGGTGAGTTGGGTATTGTTTCTGCTTATAACGTGATCAAACGTTTTACGGATCAGACGGAATAACATTTATTTGATAAAAAATGGAAAACTCAAAAGATTTACTTACTTTTGCGTTCAAATTGTGAAAATATAACATCATCTATTATGATAAAGATAAAATTTCCCGATGGCTCTGTTCGTGAATATAACGAAGGAGTGAACGGTTTACAGATTGCAGAAAGTATCAGTTCGCGTTTGGCACAAGATGTTTTGGCTTGTGGCGTGAATGGCGAGACTTATGATTTAGGACGTCCTATTAATGAAGATGCTGATTTCGTGCTTTATAAATGGGATGCTGAAGAAGGCAAACATGCTTTTTGGCATACAAGTGCTCACTTGCTGGCTGAAGCTTTGCAGGAACTTTATCCGGGCATTCAGTTCGGTATCGGTCCGGCCATTGAAAACGGATTCTATTATGATGTAGATCCGGGAGAAGCGGTAATCAAGGAAAGTGATCTGCCTGCTATTGAAGCTAAGATGCAGGAACTGGCTGCCAAGAAAGAGGATGTAGTCAGAGAGAGCATTGCCAAAGCGGATGCATTGAAGATGTTTGGCGATCGTGGAGAAACTTATAAATGTGAGTTGATTTCCGAATTGGAAGACGGGCATATTACTACTTATACGCAAGGGGCATTTACTGATCTTTGCCGTGGTCCTCACTTGATGACGACTGCTCCGATCAAAGCTATCAAACTGACTACGGTAGCCGGTGCATATTGGCGTGGTCAGGAAGACCGTAAGATGTTGACACGTATTTATGGTATCACGTTCCCGAAGAAGAAAATGCTGGATGAGTATCTGGTATTGTTGGAAGAAGCCAAAAAACGTGACCACCGTAAGATCGGCAAAGAGATGCAGTTGTTCATGTTCTCGGAGACGGTAGGAAAGGGACTTCCGATGTGGCTGCCGAAAGGTACTGCATTACGTCTGCGTTTGCAGGAATTCTTGCGTCGTATCCAGACTCGCTATGACTATCAGGAAGTAATCACTCCGCCGATTGGCAACAAGTTACTGTATGTGACTTCCGGTCACTATGCAAAATATGGCAAAGACGCTTTCCAGCCTATTCATACTCCGGAAGAAGGAGAAGAGTACTTCTTGAAACCGATGAACTGCCCTCACCATTGTGAGATTTATAAGAACTTCCCGCGTTCATACAAAGACCTTCCATTGCGTATTGCTGAATTTGGAACAGTTTGTCGTTATGAACAAAGTGGTGAGTTGCACGGTTTAACTCGTGTACGTAGCTTTACGCAGGATGACGCTCATATTTTCTGTCGTCCGGATCAGGTAAAAGATGAATTCCTTCGTGTAATGGATATCATCTCTATTGTGTTCCGTTCTATGAATTTCCAGAATTTTGAGGCTCAGATATCATTGCGCGATAAAGTAAACCGCGAAAAATATATTGGTAGCGATGATAATTGGGAAAAGGCAGAACAGGCTATTATCGAGGCGTGTGAAGAAAAAGGATTACCTGCTAAGATTGAATATGGTGAAGCGGCTTTCTACGGTCCTAAGCTTGACTTTATGGTGAAAGATGCAATCGGTCGTCGCTGGCAGTTGGGTACTATCCAGGTAGACTATAACTTGCCGGAACGTTTTGAACTGGAATATATGGGATCTGATAATCAGAAACACCGCCCGGTTATGATCCATCGTGCACCGTTCGGATCAATGGAGCGCTTTGTTGCTGTGCTGATTGAACATACCGCCGGTAAGTTCCCATTGTGGTTGACACCCGACCAAGTTGCTATTCTGCCGATCAGTGAGAAGTTTAATGAATATGCGGAACAAGTGAAGATGTATCTGAAAACTCATGAAATCCGTGCGATTGTAGATGACCGTAACGAAAAAATAGGTCGCAAGATCCGTGATAATGAGATGAAACGTATTCCTTATATGCTGATTGTCGGCGAAAAAGAAGCAGAAAATGGTGAAGTTTCTGTTCGTAGACAAGGCGAAGGGGATAAGGGAACCATGAAATTTGAAGAATTTGCTAAAATTTTGAACGAAGAAGTTCAGAATATGATAAATAAATGGTAACTTTGCAGCCGTTTCATGATAAATATTTAGTAGAACAATAAAAAGATCAAACTAGGAAGTAAACGTTTTTAATGAAGAATGACACTCTAAAAGGGCAATACAGAATCAATGAACAGATTCGTGCCAAGGAAGTTCGCATAGTAAGCGATGATATTGAACCGAAAGTATATCCAATCTTTCAGGCTCTGAAAATGGCTGAAGAGAGAGAATTGGATTTAGTGGAAATTTCTCCTAATGCTCAACCCCCTGTTTGTCGTATTATTGATTACTCTAAATTTCTTTATCAATTAAAGAAACGCCAGAAGGAACAAAAAGCGAAGCAGGTTAAGGTCAATGTAAAAGAGATCCGTTTCGGACCTCAGACAGACGATCATGATTACAACTTCAAGTTGAAGCATGCTAAGGGCTTTTTGGAAGATGGAGATAAGGTGAAGGCTTATGTGTTCTTTAAGGGACGTTCCATCCTTTTTAAGGAGCAAGGTGAAGTTCTTTTGCTTCGTTTTGCCAACGACCTTGAAGATTACGCGAAAGTAGATCAGATGCCTATACTTGAGGGAAAGCGTATGACTATACAACTTTCTCCGAAAAAGAAAGAGGCAGCTAAAAAGCCGGCAGCGCCGAAACCTGCCGCTCCTGTGCAGAAAGCTGAAAAGCCGGAAGCTGAGGAAGAATAAGAGAAAATGCGTAACGCGCAGGTATAGTGCGTTGCCATTATATATTTAATAATTTAAAAATAAGTAAGATGCCAAAGATGAAGACTAACTCCGGTTCTAAAAAAAGGTTTACCCTT